>CAJHZC010000049.1_pt1 | contig 49926 bp, 50 predicted proteins | sample 9198911 | NCBI WGS metagenome assembly CAJHZC01 (sample SAMEA7708336, study PRJEB35096) | sediment metagenome | biome: marine neritic benthic zone biome [ENVO:01000025]; feature: sediment [ENVO:00002007]; material: shallow marine sediment [ENVO:03000034] sea grass bed [ENVO_01000059] ...
GCTTGAAAGGTTTTATTATTGCCATGACAATTTTCATGCGCATATATCCCCATTGAATGTGCAGCGCAGCACCATGCTGTCGCCACCGCAGCTCTTATCAACCCCGTGACACGCTGCTTCGGCCGTACTTATTCAAGACCCGTGCCAATTGACGATAAATCTGATAACTTATTGAAAATAAAGAGGTAATTATAATTAATGCAACGCAGCATGCTGCAGGGCACACAAGATTTTGCAATTATTTTAGGCAAAAATTCATATATGACTATTTTTTAGGCATCTTTGGTCGGATCAAGCCTTCCTGTGCAACGGAAGCCACCAGAGTCCCGTCTAGTCCATACAGGCAACCGCGTGTCAAACCTCGCGCCCCGGATGAATTTGGGCTGTCCTGGGTGTATAAGAGCCAGTCCTCCAAATTCGGCCGACGGTGGAACCACATTGAATGATCAAGACTTGCGACCTGCAAGTCGACGTCAAAGATTGATTTGCCGTGCGCAAACAATGAAGTATCGAGCAACGTCATGTCCGAAAGATAACCCAGTACCGCGCTTTGCATCGCTCTGTCATCGGGAACCGGGCCCGTTGCCTTCAGCCACATGTCCTGACGCGGCGGCAGTGGATCGCTGCTGATATAGTGTTCGAGCGATACGGGCCGCAGCTCAAAGGGTCGCTCGCGGCCCCAATATTTTCTCAAGGTTTCGGGCAGGCTCTCCTTGATTTGTTGAATACGCTCAATATCAACCGCCAGCGCATCAGGTGTCGGCACATCAAGCGGTGCAGGCATAAAGTGCTCCAACCCTGTTTCATCGATCTGAAACGACCCCGCAAGCGAGAAAATGGCTTTTCCATTCTGGGATGCGACCACCCGACGTGTTGTGAAACTCATCCCGTTTCGCAACGTGTCGACATGATATTCGATGGGCAGTTCAGGATCGCCCGGTCGTAAGAAGTAACAGTGGATTGAGTGCACATGACGGTCGGTTGCCACGGTTCGCTGTGCAGCAACCATTGCCTGGGCAACCACCTGGCCCCCAAAAACCCTTTGCCAGCCAACCTGCGGACTGCGACCACGAAACACATTGTCTTCAACCTTCTCCAGGTCGAGAATGTCGAGCAGTTGTTTCATTGCAGCAGACATGACCCATCCATTTGTGGTTTTAACGATGTTGCCTTGCTACAAACCAGACAACGCAAGTCAACCTTAATAGCGCTGCGAGTAAAACAAAATGAGCACGGCCAAGAATTCGCAAAAGACAACCGGGACCAAGCGGCGCAGCACGCGAACTACAAAGGTAGATGTCATGATTGCCGGCGCAGGATATGTTGGCCTGGCAACCGCCTTGTCGATTGCAAAAGGAGCGCCCGGCCTGAAAGTCGTTGTCGCCGACGCCGCGCCCGAAGGCGTTTGGCAAAAGGACGGTCGTGCATCAGCCATTGCCTCTGCAGCGGGCAGAATGCTCGCCGAATTGGGCTGCTGGGATGCGATTGCACCGCATGCCCAACCCATCAATGAAATGATCATCACCGACAGCCGAACATCAGATCCCGTTCGCCCCGTCTTTCTGACATTTGGCAATATCGGAGACGATGACGCACCCTTTGCCAACATGGTTCCCAATGTCGAGATGTTAAGGGTGCTCAGAGCCCAATGTAAAAAAGCCGGTGTCAAAGTTATCCAGAATGCTGCTGTATCTGCCTATGAGGAGACGCCAGATGGCGCTGCCGTGACAATCACCTATGGCGATGGCAAAAAACTTCAGGCCAAGCTGCTAATTGCCTGCGATGGCGTGCGCTCCAAACTCCGCGGCATGGCTGACATCAAAACTGTTCATTGGGACTATGGTCAGTCTGGGATCGTTGCAACGATCGCACATGAAAGGTCGCATGAGGGCAGGGCAGAAGAGCATTTTCTTCCCGGTGGCCCTTTCGCTATATTGCCGCTGACGAAAAATCGCTCTTCCATCGTCTGGACTGAACCCACAGAAAACGCCGAGCGTCTGCTTGCTGCCGACGAATTCATTTTTGATGTGGAATTGGAACAACGATTTGGATTGAAGCTCGGTGATATCAAAGTCGAGACCAAGCCGCGCGCTTATCCACTCGGACTCACGCTGGCCCGGGAATATATCAAGCCTCGCTTTGCGTTGGCTGGGGACGCGGCCCATGGCATTCACCCCATCGCTGGCCAGGGGCTCAATCTGGGATTCAAAGATGCAGCGGCTTTGGCACAGACAATTGTCGAAGCTCATCGCTTGGGCCTTGATATCGGCACCATCGATGTGCTTGAGCGCTATCAGATCTGGCGCCGGTTCGACACCGTACAAATGGGCATTACGACCGATATCCTCAATCGTCTGTTTTCAAATGATATTGGTCCTGTCAGAACCTTGCGATCACTGGGATTGAGCATTGTGGACCGGCTGCCTGGCCTCAAAAACTTTTTCATCGGCCAGGCATCAGGCACAACAGGCGATATGCCTCGCCTGTTACGCGGTGAGCCTATCTGACAGATCAGCCAAGGTTTTCCTGGACTTCCGCATTGCGGCCGGACCAATCAACATTACGCGTCGCAAACATCATCCCCGCGAGGATGACGAACCCCGTCACGGCTCCAGCGAGCAATGCCGCATCTTCGAGCCGAAGGACAAGGTAAAGTAATCCGTACAGAATTGAGAAACCTGCCACCGCGGCCAAACTGGCCTGACGTCCCTTGAATATTGTCGCCACAAACCCGGCCAGCACTGCGCCGGTCGCGCCCGCCGCAACCCCATAAGCAAGACTGAAGCCAATCATCTCCGCCAGCGCCAGCAACAGCACATAGAACATGATGACCATCATGCCTGACATTGTATAATGCACGGCATGCATGCGTCCTTTCGACAAGATTTCGACAGCAAAAATGATCAGGAATGCCATGCCGATGAAGAGCACGCCATACTTTACCGCCCGATCCACCAGCCGGTAGAAGTCCACCGGTTGGTAGAAGCGTACCCCAAAGCTGCTGGCCTGATACGGATTGAAGCTGTTTGTGTTCAAATAGGCGATATGAGGGATTGAGCGCGCCAGCTTGGATATGGTCCATTGCGCTGAAAAACCGGCGTCCGAAATCGTCCGCTCATTGGGCAGAAAAGTGCCCGAGAAGCTGGGGTGTGGCCAGGTGGATGCCAGCGCAACACTGGTATCCGCGCCCACCGGTACAAATGACAAAACTTGCGAACCCTGGAAAATCAAATCAATTTCAATTACCGTCTGGTCGGTTGTTCGTGTGTTATTGTTCGATACTGATGCAAACTCGGAACCCAGTTTGAGCGTCACATGCAGCCCGCTGTTTGGATGATGATCTGCCATTTGACTTGTCAGCCCAAGCCCGGGCTCAACCTCTGCGGTTGCATTCCCATCGCGCTTGACCTTGATTTCCGTAATTCCTTTTGGGTCAGACATCGACAGAACCAGGCGCGCCCGCTGCCAGTCAGTGCTGACAATCTGGCCCGATAGAGAGCTGAGATCTGGTCTAGAGTAAGTGGCCACCAATTTGGCTTTTGAATGATAGACAATCGCTTCATGAATACCGCGCGACCGGGAACTGGTTTCGACATTTCCATCGATCTCCAAACGGTCTGGCGCTATCAGAACCTCGCGGTTTTGCCTACGCACAAGATTTTCTCCGTTCTTTTGTTCGACCCATTGATGGACCACCGGAACGGCCAGAAAGGGGCCGTTGATGGTCTGATTTGCGCCCCATTGGCGACCAATCTCGGCCGTTGCCTGGCGGTAATTGGCCTCCCTTTCTTTCACCAGTCCCCAAACTATGAACAGGGGAATGCACAAAGCCAGTGCAAGCACGCCCAGAAGGAAGAACTTGACGCCAAGATTCTTGCCGCGTGGTTTACCCGATTCCTTTTTGAACCAACGCTGGTTTTGAAATGAATTGTTTGAATTGGAAATGCCGGGCTGTTCCGGCATAGTTTCTTTGTCTTCATCTGCCATGAGTAATCGCCCTCCGATGTCGCTCAATTGCTAACAATTGAGACAATTGGTGAGCGAGTTCGGTTTCATTCAGACTGAAAATGGGTCTTTGAAAGGTATTGTGGCGGCATTAATGCGGCTGAAAGACGGCAGGGTTAACGCTCATTTGGCCAGTGAACGCTCCATGCGTCCATATGTTTCGACCAGGATTGTCGGCTGATTGAGACCGTGCGCGAGGGCGATACCGCCTTGCCAATCGGCAACAACACTGCGCGCCTTGGCCATGGCAAGCGAAGGGCGAAGGCCCGTGCGCCCCAATTCTTGGCCAATAAACCCAATCAGGATGGAGAAGCTCTGTGCGGCTTTCTCTGATGCGTCAGGCGCTGTTTCCCGCAGATCACGACAGGCCGCCGCGATAGGACAACCATAGGCAATCCGCTCTCCTTGGGTTTCCCGAAGGCGCGCGACCAGGAATTTCAGCCGGGTGCGTGAATTATCAGACTCGGTACACACGCTCTCAACCAGCGCTTCTGTCTGGCTGACAAACAAGGAGGCAACTGCCATCGCCAGTTCGGCCTTGGATTTGTAGTAGTAGTATAAATTGCCAATCGGCACGTCAGCCGCCTTTGCCACGTCTGCCAGGCTGGTACCCGAATATCCCTGCACCCAGAACAACCGCGCTGCCGCTTGCACAAGGGCTGTTCGGCGACGATCGCCACGTTTTGGTTTCTTCTCTTTTTGATTGGCAGACATGGACTTTACAATTCCTTGTCTGTCAAAGCCCGAGCTTCTGAGGGCAACAATATGGGAATGCCGCCCCTGATCGGATAGGCGAGCCGGGCCGACACAGATTTCAGTTCACAACGCTCGGTATCCAGCTCAAGACTTTGCTTGGTCAAGGGACAGACAAGCAGCTGAAGCATCTTTGGATCCAGCGGCACTGCATCATCAGATTTGGTGATTTTGCTGGTTTTTTTCTTCTGCGGTGAAGCAGCCATGTATTCAGCCTGTAATCAACATTTCGATCACATTAAGAAAACCGGTCCCACATGCAACAGTCGAAAACCCAATCTATTGCAATGTCCGGGCATAAATCTCGCTGTCATTGTCCCTGGCAAGGGCAAGTTCGGTAATCGCGATCAACGTTTCTGCACGACTTTTTAAATCAGGTGCTTCAAGCAGCGCCTGCTTTTCGGCCGGACCATAAGGCGACATGACCGAAAGCGCGTTCACCAAGCCTTCATTGCTGGCATTGTTGATGCTTTCCCAGTCCGCTTCCAGCTCATTGGCTTCCAGATAGGCCTTGAACGTGTCCAGCAGCGCGGCTCGGTCCATCTCGTCATCTTCTGGCGATCGTTTCAGATCAGCGGCAAAAGGGGCAATCTTGCACATCCGAAACGGGGTCGTGACCCGCATTTCCTCAAGCACTCGGTAGCGCGCTATGCCCTGCAGCGTGATCAGGTAACGCCCATCGCCCGTCTCTGAAAATGAAACAACTCGGCCCAAACATCCAACTTCGCACAGATTTGGCTTTTCACTGCTGCCCACATCGCCCCTGAACTTGGGCTGGATCATGCCAATAACACGGTCTGTCCGGACCACAGCATCAAGCATCTCCAGATAGCGCGGCTCAAACAGATTGAGCGGCATCTGGCTACCCGGCAACAGTAAGGCGCCAGAAAGCGGAAACACCGGTACAACCGATGGCAGATCGTTCAAATCCCCGTATGTCTTGTTTCCAGCTTTCATGTGTTTCGCGTCAAATCCCAAAATTGTTTGCAACAACACTAAGATGGGTCACAAAACCCAACAAGCAAGAGAATAATAGACATGATCGCTCATGCTGCCTTCAGCTGCAACCCGGCGTCAACTCAGCGAAACAGGAGACTGGAGAGCTTGCGCCTGGCTGCTTGCGTGGCTTCATCCATCGGGCCCCAGGCCTCAAACAGTGTCAGCAATTCTTTTCGAGCGCCATCGTCACGCCATTCCCGGTCTGATTCCATGATGGCGAGCAGCAGATCGGCGGCGCCCAGGCGATCATCCTGTGCATTGAGAATATGTGCCAAATCGAATGCAGCATCGTGGTCTTTGGGGTTTTCGTCCAATCGCTTGCGCAGCGCTTCTGGGTCGCCCACAGAGGCGACTTTTTGTGCCAGCTCCAGTTTGGCCTTCACACCGGCCAGGCCGGCATGACCCTCAAACTGCTCGGGAGCCTGATCAAGCATCGCCTGAGCTTGCTCAGTCTGGCCATAGTCAGCCATCAATCCGGCCAGCGCAGCGTAGGCATCCGCGTTTTCCGGCATATGTTGGAGCACGGTTCTGTAGATTTCCGCAGCCCGATTGATATTGCCTGCATCCACAGCAGCCTGTGCTTGCCCAAAAGCCTGCTCGACCATGGCAGCCTGCTCATCTGCGCCGGCTGTGTTCGCAATCTTTGCAATAAAGGCCGAAACTTCACTCTCGCTTTTTGCGCCCATGAAACCATCGACCGGCTTGCCGTCTACAAAGGCAAAAACAGCAGGGATGGATTGCACACCCAATTGCCCGGCGATTGAGGGATGGTCATCAATATTCATCTTGACCAGTCTGACATTGCCGCCAGCCTGTCGAACGGCGTTTTCCAGAATGGGTGTCAATTGTTTGCATGGCCCGCACCATGGCGCCCAAAAGTCGACCAGTACCGGAACTGATTGAGACGCCGCAATAACATCGTTCTGAAATGTTGCCGTTGTGGTTTCCTTGATCAACTCACCCGCAGATGCTGACTGCGGCGCCTGCGGCCTGGCACCGTCGCCACTATATCCAACTGTCGTGGTGCTGTAGCCTGCGGCGGCACCTTGTGGTGCAAAAGGATTATCGTCGCCGTTCATCGATCCATTCCCGTCCTGTTTTCTCTGTCTTTTATGTCGCGATTCAGGGCCTGTTTTTCAAGTCAATCGGCAAAATTGCGCGCATCCAACGCAACAATATTAACGTCATGCCCGGTCGCCTGGACAAATATCTTCAAATCGTCAGCAGCAATCGAGGTCGTTGCATTGTTTCGCAAGGGATGGGCATTGATCACATCATGCTGCATGAGCGCCTCATCCAGCACAAGAGTAACCGCGCCATCTGTATCATTAATCACACCAAACGCCGTCACAGCACCCGGCGCTACTCCCAAATATTCCATCAGTGCATCCGCTTTGCCAAACGAGACCCGGCCCTGCGCACCAATTTTCTGATGGACTTTCTTTAAGTCCACTTCTGCATCCTCGAGCACGGTCAGCAAGAAATGGCGGCCCTTCTTGTCTTTCAAAAACAGGTTTTTGGTGTGCCCCCCCGAAATTTCATCGCGCAAGGATTGAGACTCGGCGACGGTGAAGACTGGCGCGTGTTCCTGCGTTTCGACTTTGATTGATAGCCGATCCAGAAATTCAATCAATTCGTCACTTGTTTTGGGCGTTTGGGTCATGATGATTTCCGCAGACATTCATACCAGTCCGTCTATGGAAAACCATGGACAGGAATGCAAGGTGCCCAAAACCCCAACCGGCAAAAAATTGAAAAGATTCAGGTTGCATTCGTTTTACGCTTGCGCCATATAGCGGCGGTTCAACGATGTTGGATATGAGCGGGCGTAGCTCAGGGGTAGAGCACAACCTTGCCAAGGTTGGGGTCGGGCGTTCGAATCGCCTCGCCCGCTCCATTTTTAGACATCGAACACCCTAAAGGCTCGGATTTCCGGGCCTTTTGTTTTTTCTGTGCATCAGATGACAGATCAATTATCGATCAAGCTGGAAAGGGCACTGCCATTGATTTCGCGCAGCAATTTTCGCTTCATTGCGCGCTCATAATCATCAAATCCGGCTGCAACCTCGACAAATGCGCCGGGACCGAAAATCACATGCTGCTTGTAATAGGGCACCGGATCGGGTCGCGCACCGGCGATCACCAGGCCATTGACCTGTACGCCGTCAAACACAAAGTTCCGATAAGCCAGAAAGGGCTCGTATCCTTCATTATTCACCCCGTCACCCGACACGTCGACCGCTTGTCGCGAACAGGCAATCGGTGCCCTTTGCAACTGTATTGCCGAATAGCCCAGTGCAAACCCAAGCGCCGTGGGCAAATCGGAATAACCGCGTGGATGCGTAAATATCCGGTCTGCTGCGGCAAGTATCTGCGCTTCATTGCTCACATAGGTCCAGGGCAAAATATCAACCTGCTGACTCCGGCCGCTCCACTCAAACGCAAACAGCTGGATTCCGCCGCTCAGTCGAATAGCTTCTATCACCTCGGGATCGCGCAATGCATTGGCAATGCCCTGCATTTGCAGCACATATTCATCATCGCTGACGCTGGACGACACATCAATTGCCAAAACCAATGAAAGGGCGCACCGGTCTTCCGCATATGCGAGGCCAATGGGCCAACACATGACCAAGCCAAGAAAAAGTATAAAGACGCGCCTCAAAGCGAGCCGAGCTTTGTATCTGGTGAATAGTCGGTTTCTGGTACTTCTTTCGTGACCGCCTGGCCACATCGCATTTTGCCGCTCTCTGCATCAAATGCTAAGCTTGGTGATCCATAGAGTGTCCAGCCGTTTGACAGGGCTTGGGTCACTTTGTGGCAAAAGACTGCGTCGTCCACTTCTGTCAAATATCGATAAGCGATCATGCTCCCCCCAAAAACAAACTATATCTTGTGGTCCCTGGCCAACTCCGCCTTGGCCAGCAAGGCCTGGGCCTGTGCCAAGTGCAGCCTTTCAACCATCTTGCCTTCGATCTGGATCACCCCCTTATCGGCGTTCTCCTTCCTTGCAAACGCTCGGACAATTTCAGCGGCTTCTGACAGCGCAGCGGCAGAAGGCCCAAAATTACGGTTGGCAGCGTCAATTTGTGACGGATGAATGAGCGATTTGCCGTCAAATCCCAAATTGGTTGCTGCTTTACATTCGGCAGCAAAGCCATCGAGATCGCGGAAATCATTATAAACTGCATCAATCACATCGACGCCCCCAGCACGCGCAGCAAGCACAATCTGCATCAACCAGGGGTGCGCAATACTGCGCGCGTTATCGCCATCAATCCGGGTTTCCTTGACCAGATCATTGATCCCGACCATAAGGCATGAAAGGCGGGCGTCATCTACCCGGCCAAGCATGCTGATCTGGCTGGCATTCACAACCCCAAGAGCTGTTTCGATCATGGCGAAAATCTTCATGCTTTCCGGCGCGTCTGCTTCGTCTAAAGCGTCAGCAACCAGCCGAACATCTTTCGGGCTTTCCACTTTTGACAGTACAATGGCATCCACGTGGCAATAGCGCGCTGACAGCAGATCTTCAGTGCCCCATTCGGTGTTCAGTCCATTGATCCGGATGCCCCGCTCCTTGGCTGAATTGGGATGATCAGAGAAATGCGCGCGCAGATTCTCACGCGCTTCCGCTTTCTTCTCAGGCGCTATGGCATCCTCCAAATCATAGATGACGCAGTCGGCGGGCAAGGTCAGCGATTTCTCGATAGCACGGTGATTGTCAGCCGGAACATACAGGACAGACCGGCGCAGCCTGACCGGATTTGGATTGGTCTCGTTCATACCCTCAATGTGCCATCAAACCGCGAGAATGCGCAAGCAACATAACACGCAATCAAGGCTTCAATTTCAGCGTCGACTTTGCTAGACCGCACACAAACGTACAGACAGAAAGCCTCACATGGACAAGTTCGACAAACTCACCGGCGTTGCAGCGCCACTTCCGATTATCAATATCGATACCGATATGATCATTCCGAAGGACTATCTGAAAACCATCAAGCGCACCGGTCTGGGCGAAGGATTGTTTGCCGAGATGCGCCTTAATGAAGATGGTTCACCGAAGGAAGAGTTTGTCTTGAATCAGCCTGCCTATCAGGGCGCGAAAATTCTCGTGGCCGGCGACAATTTTGGCTGCGGTTCATCGCGCGAGCACGCGCCCTGGGCGCTGCTCGATTACGGTATTCGTTGCATCATCTCAACGAGTTTTGCCGACATCTTTTACAACAATTGCTTCAAAAACGGCGTCTTGCCGATCATTGTCAGCCAAAAGGAACTGGATGCGCTGATGGACGATGCGTCTCGCGGTGCCAACGCCGTGATTTCAGTCGATCTGGAAGCACAAGAGATCAAAGGTCCTGATGGCGGAACGATTACATTTGATATCGATCCCCATCGCAAGCACTGCATGCTCAACGGACTTGATGATATAGGCCTGACGCTGGAGAAATCATCGGCAATCGACGCATTCGAGGCCAAGGCATCTCAAGCCCGACCCTGGGCGTAGGCACGGGAATCGATGACGCCCCGAAAACTGATCTCCACCGGATCGCCTTTCGAACAAACCGCCGGCTATTCGCGTGCTGTGGTGCAAGAACCCTGGTGCTTTGTTTCCGGCACAACGGGATATGATTATGAATCGATGCAAATGCCGCCCAACGTCGAACAGCAGACCCACAATACGCTTGCAACAATCGATCATGCACTTGAGGAGGCCGGTTTCAATCGCGACGAGATTATTCGTGCGCAATACACAATAACCGATGCCTCATTTGCAGAGCGCGTATTCCCGATCCTTGGCGCGTATTTCAATGGCATACGCCCCGCAGCAACCATGGTGGTTGCCGGATTGATCAAGCCAGAGATGAAGATCGAAATCGAAGTCACAGCTCTGCGACGCTCCTGATCAAGGCGATATCCGGCTCGAAAAGAGCGCAGAATCGCACAAAACTTCTGTTTCCTGCCATGGAGTCTATTGCACCAAGATGATCACGGCATTAGCAAAGCCTCAACCGAATTTGACTTGATAAAGGTTCATCCATGACAACGCGTTCAATTTTTCTTTTGCCTGGCGACGGCATTGGCCCCGAAATCATGACAGAGGTCAAAGCGCTGATCGATCAAATGAACGACAGCGACAATGCAGGCTTTGTCACCGATGAAGGACTTGTGGGTGGAGCCGCCTATGACGCGCACAAGCAAGCCATCTCCGACGCAGACATGGAAAAGGCGATGGCTGCGGACGCCGTGCTGTTTGGCGCGGTCGGCGGACCCAAATGGGATGACGTCCCCTACGAAGCGCGACCTGAGGCCGGGCTCCTGCGCTTGCGCAAGGACATGGCGCTTTTTGCCAATCTTCGTCCAGCGATTTGTTACCCTGCACTTTCTAATTCCTCTTCATTGCGACCTGAAGTGGTCGAAGGCCTGGATATTCTGATTGTTCGCGAACTCACCGGCGGCGTCTATTTTGGTGAACCCAAGGAAATCATTGATCTGGGCAATGGTCAGAAGCGCGGCGTGGATACGCAGGTCTATGACACATACGAAATCGAACGGATTGCTGGCGTGGCCTTTGAGTTGGCGCGCACACGCGATAACCGGGTCTGTTCAATGGAAAAACGCAATGTCATGAAGTCTGGCGTTCTTTGGAACGAGGTCGTAAGCGCTACTCACCAGGCCAAATACAGCGATGTTGAACTGTCGCACATGCTGGCAGATGCCGGCGGCATGCAACTGGTGCGCTGGCCCAAGCAGTTTGATGTGATTGTAACCGACAATCTTTTTGGCGACATGCTTTCGGATGTAGCCGCCATGCTTACTGGTTCGCTTGGCATGCTGCCGTCAGCATCGCTAGGTGCACCAGATGCCGTTTCCGGCAAACGCAAGGCGATGTACGAGCCTGTTCATGGCTCAGCGCCCGACATTGCAGGTCAGGGAAGTGCCAATCCGATCGCCATGTTTGCGTCTTTTGCCATGTGCATGCGTTATTCCTTTGAGATGATCGAAGAAGCGGACCGGCTTGAAAAAGCGATTGCCGAGGTCCTGGACACCGGCGTTCGCACCGGCGACATCATGAGCGAAGGTTGCACGCAGATCACAACAGTACAAATGGGTGAAGAGATTCGCGCCGCATACGCCGGCTGATTGCAGACGGAAGCAAATTTCCTTCATGGCAGCAATGGAGCGCAAGCCTGGTTTTTGGTTTAGGCTTTCAGCAGGAATTGACATTTGCGTCGCACTGCAGCAAAAGACGCCCATCATGCTAAAAACGATCACGAAGAAAACGACCGTTTGACTTAGCCCGCCCCAACTCTCCCCGTGGGCGGGAAGAGTGGCGCTATGACGCAATTGGGGAGAACGGGAATAGAGCAATGAGCTTCAAAATCGCAGTCGCAGGCGCAACCGGCAATGTCGGTCGTGAAATGTTGGAAATCTTGCACGAACGTGGCTTTCCCGCCGAAACGGTAGTGGCCCTGGCCTCACGCCGTTCGGTCGGTCAGGAAGCGACCTATGGAGACAAGTCGCTCAAGGTACAGGCGCTGGAGAATTACGATTTTTCCGATACAGATATCTGTTTGATGTCCGCGGGCGGCAGCGTTTCCAAGGAGTGGTCACCCAAAATTGGCGCACAAGGTTGCGTTGTGATCGATAACTCGTCCGCTTTCAGATATGATCTGGATGTTCCTTTGATCGTGCCAGAAGTGAATGCGGATGCGATTGTTGATTTCTCCAAGAAGAACATCATCGCCAATCCAAATTGCTCGACCGCGCAGTTGGTGGTTGCCCTCAAGCCTTTGCACGACGCGGCAAACATCAAGCGGATTGTGGTTTCGACATACCAGTCTGTTTCAGGCGCCGGAAAGGATGCCATGGACGAGTTGTTCGCACAGACACGCTCTGTGTTTGTCGGCGATACCATGGAAACCGGCAAATTCACCAAACGTATTGCTTTCAACGTTATTCCTCACATTGATCAGTTCATGGAAGACGGATCGACCAAAGAGGAATGGAAAGTGATGGCAGAGACCAAGAAGATGCTTGATCCAAAGATCAAGGTAACATGCACAGCCGTGCGTGTGCCTGTCTTCATTTCGCACTCCGAGGCGGTGAACATTGAGTTTGAAAACGAGATTACGGCTGATCAAGCGCGCGAGATTCTACGCGAAGCACCAGGCTGTCTGGTTGTCGATAACCCAGAAGAAAACGCCTACATCACACCCTATGAGGCTGCGGGCGAGGATGCCACCTATATCAGCCGCATCCGGGAAGATTCGACCATCGAAAATGGTTTGAATTTGTGGGTGGTTTCCGACAATCTGCGCAAGGGTGCTGCGCTCAATACGGTGCAGATTGCTGAAGTTCTCGTCAATCGCGGCTTGATCTCACCCAAGGCTCAGGCAGCCGCCTAAATCATCAACTCAAAAGCAAACCGGCAAGTCTTGCGACCTGCCGGTTTCTTTATGTTCAGATTTTGGATTATTCCGCTGCTTTTGGGAACGGTGTAACACGGGTGTCGAGTTCTTCCAGCTTGTCTTCTTCTTTCATCTTGCCCTCAACGTCGGCCACAGGTTCCGCATCAGGTACCGGCTTTTGTTCCGGCACTTCAGCTTCCGCTTCAACTTCCACTGGCTTCTCGCCGTATGTTGTACGCTCAATGGTCTTTCCGCGCAGTCGGCGCCATAGCTGACTGATGATGCCGCCCTGCGCGATTGATTCATTATCGCGTGTGAAAACAACAAGTGCAGCCGGGGTCACCACCAGGGTCAGCATCGTTGAGAACGCAAGACCAAACACGATCGCACTGGACAGCGCGATCCACCACTGGGTGGACGGCGCACCAAATGTAACTTCATGGCTGAGCAGCGCGAGATTGACGCCAAATGCGATCGGCAGAACGCCAAGGATGGCAGTCACCGCTGTCAACATAACCGGGCGAACCCTTTCACGACAGGTCTCAAGAACAGCTTCGATCTTGTCCATGCCCTGCTTGCGCAAATACGCATAGGTATCGATCAGAACGATATTGTTGTTCACAACAACACCTGCCAGAGCAATCGTTCCCACTGCGGTCATGACAATCGAGAACGGCATGCTCATCACCAACAGTCCGAGCAGCACGCCGATCGTTGACATCACCACGGCGGTCAGAACCAGCGCCACATAGATGAAGCGGTTGAACTGCGCCAACAGAAGAGCGAAGATAAGGAAGATCGCAACACCAAATGCCTTGCTGAGGAAGGCCGCTGCTTCCGCACTCTCCTGGTCAGATCCAACCATTTCCCATCTGATGTTGGGCGGGAAGTCCAGCGTTTCCAGATGCTTCGCAACTTGTGCCTGGAACACGGCATCTTGCGAGCCCTCTGTCAGGTTCGATGTAATCGTAATGGTCCGGGAGCCATCGATCCGGGTCAAAGTGCCCAGGGATGCGGCCGGTTCGCGCGAAACGAAGTTTGACAATGGCACAGCGCCTGCTGTTGTTTGAATGCGCAATTGATCAAGCGTCGCAAGCGTTCTGCGATCTTCCGGCAAACGAAGCCTGATATCCACGGCATCGTCAGCACCGGCTGGTCTGTAATCGGACAATTTCAATCCGGTCGTGACCAACTGCACAACAGTACCAACAGAATTTGGGCCGACGCCAAATTTTGCCGCTTCAGTGCGATCGACTTGCAGTTCCCAGTCCACACTCAGTGGGGGCAAGCCTGTCGACAGATCCTGGACTTCCGGAATTGTTGTCAGATATGCGGCGATCTGCTTGGCCATGTCTTCAAGGCCTGTTGGATCATCAGCAGACAATTGTACCTGGATGGGTTTGCCTTGCGGCGGGCCCGCATCAGGCACCGAAATTTCGACTTCAACACCCGCAAAGCCCTTGAGCGCCCCGCGCAGATCCCCAAGAATCTCATTGGCCGATTTGCGTTCGCGCCAATCGATGAATTCGTACTGGATTGTACCGATTGTGTCTTCGCTGGCCGAGCTGCCAAATCCGCCGCCGCCGCCCTGGGATTGGCCAACACGGGTGTAAACCGTGTCAATTCCGGGCCAGCTCAACAGACGTTGTTCAGCAACAGTCACCGCAGCATCCTGCTCTTCAAGAGACAGGTTGCCTTGTGCCTTAACGTAAAGCAGTCCGTATTCAGGCTCCACATTGGGGAAGAATTCAACGCCCCTGTTGTTTTGCGAGAAGCTCATCACGATGCCTGCCATTAAGCCAACAACGATCAGAAGCGTAGCGACAGGATAGCGGACGGCCTTCTTGATGACGCCCATATAAATACCGTCAGCGCGCTTGGGTTCAACCCGGGCCTTGCCGATAATCGAGCCAATGGTCGGCGCAAAAAGCAGCGCATAGGCGGTTGACGCAGACAATGTCGCAATCAATGTGATTGGCATATATTTCATGAATTCGCCGACAATCCCCGGCCAGAAAAGCAGGGGCGAGAACGCGGCAATTCGCGTCAGTGTTGAAACAACAACCGGACCGAACATGCGCCGAGCACCTTCGGCAAAGGCCGGTCCCGCTTCAACACCTTCGGACATGCGTCGTTCAGCATACTCAGTCACGATAATCGCATCATCAACCAGCATGCCCACAGCCAGGATAAGGCTGAACAGCACCACAATATTGACCGTCAATCCAGCCAACGACAGGAACATGATACCCATCAGGAAGGCAGACGGTATCGCCAGACCAATTAGCAGTGAGGATCTGAAACCAAGGAAGAAGAGAATAACGATAAACACCAGAATAACTGCCGTCAGAACCGAGTTCTGCAGATCGGCCAACATCGTACGGATATCGGTTGACTTGTCCTGGCTGAAAGTAATCTCAACACCGGTCGGCAGTACAGCCTTGTACTGGTTGGCAACTTCTTTGACACGATCAACCGTTGCAATCAGGTTTGACCCTGCACGCTTGGACACTTCAATAGCAATCGACGGCTTGCCGTTGAAGCGGGCAATGGATTCTGCATCCTCAAAAGTTGAACGGATTGTTGCCAGATCACGAGCACGCACCACCGCGTTGCCATTCACGGCAATTGGCAAATTGGCGATATCTTCTACCGTTTCGATCAAGGCCGGAACCTTGACCGCATATTTGCCCTCATTGCCTTCAAGTGTACCGGCAGCAACCAACTGGTTGTTGCTGCCAACCGCTGCGATCAGGCTGTCGAGCTGGAGATTGTAGGATTTCAATTTTGCCGGATCGATGATCACTTCAACAAGTTCATCGCGAGAACCTTGAAGATTGGCTTCCAGCACACCTTCGGCTTCTTCGATTTCTTCCTGCAGTTCCTTGGCAGAATTGGTCAGTACCCGCTCGGGCACTTGACCCGACAAAGTCACCACCAAAACCGGAAATTCCGAGATGTTAACTTCGGAGACTGTCGGTTCATCCGTACCCGCCGGAAAATCACGCTTGGCCTGGTCCACTTTTGTGCGCACATCATCAAGCGCTGTGGACAGGTCCGCGCTTGGATCAAATTCGATGACAACATTACCACCGCCCTGATAGGCGCTGCCTGTCATCGTATCGATGCCCTTGATGTTTTTGAGCTGTGTTTCGACCGGCCTGATCAGCAATCGCTCAGCGTCTTCAGGCGAAATGCCCTGCAACGACAATGAAACATACACGACAGGAATCTGAATATCAGGCTCAGCTTCCTTTGGAATATCAATGTAGGAAACCGCACCAGCCACCAGAAAGAACAAAAGCGCGGTGATCGTCAACCGCGAGTTTCGAACTGCAACTTCGAGAAAACCCATTACTGGTCCTCCACCTGATTGCGCACTTCTGCAACCAGTCTTTCGATGGTTTCCGGATCAAGTTCCGAAGGTTCGACAGATTGCCCTTCAGTTACCAGATTTTGTCCAGATACAATAATGCGCGCATCCTTCGGGATACCGCCCAAAATCAGTGCACCGGTTGAATCGTCGACAATATCGATCGGATGAAATACCACTTTGTTTTCACCGTCTATCGAACGAATGCCCAGTTCGCCGGTATTGCCGAGCGTCACGATTGATCGTGGCACAGGCGTGGCCAACACGGGTTCGCCTCGCAATATTACTTCTGATGTCATACCGGCTGGAATCGACAAATCAGGGTTAGGAATTTCGATTTCAACGGTAAATGTCCGTGTATTGGGCTGTGCTTCACGGCTGATGAAGCGAACAGTGCCGGACACTGATCTACCGGTAACCAATCGAAGGTCCGCCTTCTCACCCAAGGCAACGATCGCAAGGTCGCTCTCATTGACCTCCCCAACACCGATGATCGGGTCCAGCGAAATCAGGGTGGCAACGGGTGTGCCGCCCTCAACCGAACCACCTTGTTCGACCATCAGGGCATCAATCACGCCATCAAACGCAGCAACAATGTTAAGGCGCTCGATTTCCGCCTTTGAACTTTCGACCTGGCTTTCAGCAGCACGCAGGGTTGATCTCGCCTGATCAAGCATTATTCGTGGCAGCGTTCCTCGCTCAACCAAAGTCTGTTTTGCTTCAAAATCAATTTTGGCCTGTTCCAGGCTTTGCTCCGCGCTGGCCAGCGCCACATCGCGACCCTCAGGGAACAAAGTCAAAATCAGGTCACCTTCTTTGACAACATCGCCTTGGCTGACTTTCAACTCTTCAATCACACCGGCTGTACGCGCGGTAATATTGATCTTCTTGTCAGCTTCGGTAATGCCGGAAATGCGAACCGAACGGGCATGGTTCAGCGATGGGATCGTTGCAACGCCAACGGTCTGCAGAGCGCGCGGACTGGCTGCCTCGTCGGCTTCCTGCCTTGCGAGTACTGTGGTCGACGCCTCGTCCTCGCTGGTGGCGCTGCCTACGGAACTAAATTCGCCGGTGAAGATCCAGACTGCGGAAGCAATCAAAACCAAAAAAGCAGCAACGTGATGCGGTTTCATACAAAAAATCCAATAGAAACAGAACAGAGCGTGATTCTGTTAAAAAAGTCACCTTCTATTGCACTGCAATATCGAATGCAATTCACGAATGACTGACTGCTGACACTCAAATCCAAACAAATTCCGAAGCCCCCGCAGAAAACACATTCCGCAGTGGATCCGGATCATCAATTCTTGACAAAATATCAAATATTGTCATAACGTCAAGCATCATGTTTCATTTCGTTGACGATAAACGCGGAATCATACTCGAATCCGCTCTGACGGTGTTTATCACCTATGGGTTTAAGAAGACCTCAATGGACGATATCGCCAAACAGGCGGGTGTTTCACGCCCGGCACTGTATCAGTTGTTCAAGAACAAAACTGATATATTTCGGGCACTTAGCCATGATTTGATGGAAAATTCTGTTGCCAAGGCAGGCAAGGCTTTCGAAGAACGGGGCACCATTCGCGAGCAGCTCTATTGGGCAATCGATACCTCCATCATGGAGCTTCACCGTTTTTGTGACCAGTCACCACACGGTGCCGAATTGATCGGTGTGAATCAAGAGATCGCCCGCGATATTGAATTTGAATGGAAATCAAACATGATTACGGCAATTGCCGCCGGAATCGACAAGGCTCTTCAATCCAATCGATCCAGCGCAACAAGGCTCGCTGAAAACAATCTGGACAGCGTGGCGGTGGCCAGCATCCTAATGCATTCGATGGAAGGTGTACGCGAAACCTATCTGAGCGGGCGCTCCATTGATATATATGTTGAGCAACTTGTTGATTTCATCGCAATGGCGCTGGAGCAGTAAAAGCTGGAAATTGGGCAATGCACTAAGTCCGTTCTTTCAGCTTCTTCATCATTTCCTGCATGTTTCGCCCGGTCTTGTGCGGCAAAATCTCATCGGCCAGTTCAGTACTCAAGTCAAGCGTGGCTTCCTTGCCAATTGCATCAAAATGCTCTTCAAGAAAATCGGTTGCAGCCGCCCGGCCCAATTCGAACAAATCCTCAAGAAAAGCAATCTCCGCATTGAGCTTGGAGGCGGCCGACAGATCGATCAATGCATCATCGCCGGCAATACGGTGCATGCGAATAGCCGAATAGTCCGTTCCTTCAAGCCGACCCTGCTCCTTTAGTCGACGCACAAACTCTATGGCTCGAAACTCGCGCAAAAGACCCGCATTGAACGTGATCTCATTGATTCGATCCTGAATCTCCTGCGCTGACCTAGGTGTCTGCTTCCTTTCGATCGGATTGATCTGTACCAGCAGGCAGTCTTCAGTCTTGGTCTCATAAAAGAATGGATACAGCGCCGGATTACCGCCAAATCCACCGTCCCAATAAGGTGTTCCGTTTATCTCAACCGCCTTGTAGAAGGTCGGCAGGCAGGCTGATGCCATCACCACATCAAGAGAAATATCACTCTCTTCAAACACCTCGCCCTTTCCGGTCCAGACATTGATCGCCCCGATGAAGACTTTGAAGCGATCACAGTGGCGAACGGCTTCAAAATCAATGATCTCATCAACCACTTCACGCAGCGGATTGATGTCCAGCGGATTGGTGTCATAGGGAGAAAAGACACGGCTGAATAAGTCCGCCGCCCTGTAGGATGGGGAATATTCAAAATTGTAATTGCCAAAGAACATGTCCACCGGTGTCCGCTGGATCGGAGAAAACCGTCCCTTTTCGCCTACAGCTTCCCAGAACTGTCGCAATTTCTTGCGCGCACCCTTTCGGCCGCCGTCAACATAACCAGCGGCCATGGCAACGGCATTCATGGCGCCAGCACTTGTGCCCGAGACACCATCAAAATCCAACCGACCGTCTTCCAGCAATGCGTCCAGCACACCCCAGGCAAATGCCCCGTGTGACCCGCCGCCTTGCAGCGCCAGATTGATCTTCTTGTGCTTCTTGCTCAAAGCGCGGTCCAGCCGCCATCAACAGAGATGCTGGTACCTGTAATCTGTGAAGCATGATCCGAGCATAAGAAAACGACCGTCCCACCCATTTGCTCCACAGTTGCAAACTCCCGGGTCGGTTGACGGATCAGCATCACCTTGTCCAGCACATCTTCGCGGCTCATTTTATGCGCTTTCATCTGATCTTCGATCTGGCCCTCAACAAGCGGCGTGAGCACATAACCCGGGCAAATGGCATTGCAGGTCGCTGCCATTTTCTCTTCGGCCATTTCGAGCGCAATTGTTTTGGTCAGACCCATAATGCCGTGCTTGGCTGAAACATATGCAGACTTGAAAGGTGATGCCGTCAGCCCGTGCGCAGAGGCAATGTTCACAATCCGGCCCCAGCCGGATTTTTTCATCATCGGTAATGCTTCGGCCGTCGTGTGAAACGCCGAAGACAGATTGATGGCAATAATTGCATCCCATTTCTCAGTAGGAAAATCTTCGACTGGCGACACAAATTGAATGCCCGCATTGTTGACCAATATGTCAACTGTTCCGAACTGGTCGGCTGCTTTTGTGACCAGCGATCTGGATTGATCCGCTTTCGACAAATCCGCCTGTATGTAGACGGTCTTGTTTCCGGCTTCTTTGGAGATGCTTTCGGCCAGCGCATGATCCTCGTCCCTGTCTGTGAAGGAATTGAGCACCACATTGTGCCCTTCCATCGCCAATGAGCGAGCAACGCCCAAGCCAATGCCAGAGTTTGAGCCAGTTACCACTGCAGTTTTTGTAGAAGACATCGTCGCGGTTCCCTAATTGGATCGTAAATCACCTGTTGCAGCGCAACATAAACATCAATTTGCCATATGTCAGGTGACATTATTGTTTGTGATGATAAGAGAAGGAAATTGGTCGCAAGGATGGTGAAATGACCCTTCATATCTATGGTTACGCGGGCTGCACGACAGTCAAGAAGGCGGTTCAATGGGCCGAGGACCACGATCTGGGCGCAATCTACGCGCATTTCAACAAGGCCGACGATCTGCCATCGCAACTCGAACAATGGGTGAAAACTGCGGGCATTGAAAAGGTTTTCAATGCAAAGGCACAGACCTTCAAAAAGTTGCCCGAGCACGAAAAAGCCACGATAACAAAGGACGAAGCCTCGATGATTGCTGCAATGGCTGCCGATCCTCGCTTTATCAAGCGTCCGGTCGGCACAGATGGAAAAACTGTGCTAACAGGATTTGATATCAGCCAATGGGAAAATGAGTTCGCGTGATGGAAAACAACGCCAACAGCTTCTTGAGAGCGCCGTTGCAACGCCACGAAACCGTCGGTGTTGATGTTGGCGGGGTCATGGTCGGCAGCGGTGCACCCATTGTCGTGCAATCAATGACCAATACGGATACGGCAGACATTGATGCCACGGTCGCGCAGGTCGCAGCATTGCATCGTGCCGGCTCAGAGATCGTCCGCGTTACTGTGGACAAGGATGAAGCAGCAGCAGCAGTACCAAAGATTCGTGATCGGCTGGAGCATCTGGGATTGAATGTTCCGCTGGTTGGCGATTTTCATTATATCGGGCACAAACTGCTAACCGACCATCCAGCCTGCGCCGATGCCCTTTCCAAATATCGAATCAATCCTGGCAATGTCGGATTTCGCGAGAAACGCGACAGGCAGTTTGCCGAAATCATCGAAATTGCCAACCAGCATGAGAAACCGGTCCGGATCGGAGTCAACTGGGGTTCGCTGGATCAGGAACTGCTGACCAGGCTCATGGACGAAAACCAGCAACAGGGCTCGATCATGACCGCAGCCGAGGTGATGCGCGAAGCCATCGTGCAATCCGCGCTGCTGTCGGCCGACCTTGCTGAACAGCTGGGTATGCCGCGCGACAGAATCATTTTGTCTGCCAAGGTCAGCCAAATTCAGGATCTCATTGCGGTCTACACTGACCTTGCCAGTCGTTCCAACCATGCATTGCATTTGGGTTTGACCGAAGCGGGCATGGGATCAAAAGGTATCGTTGCATCGTCAGCAGCACTGGGCGTCCTGCTTCAGCAGGGCATTGGGGACACAATAAGAATATCGCTCACACCTGAACCGGGCGGTGATCGCACCCGCGAAGTGCAGGTCGCACAGGAACTCTTGCAGACCATGGGTTTCCGGCAATTTGTTCCGGTTGTCGCCGCATGCCCCGGTTGCGGCCGCACCACATCGACCGGCTTTCAGGAGCTGGCGCAAAAAATTGAAGATGATTTGCGCAAAAACATGCCGCGATGGCGGGATAAATATCCGGGCGTCGAATCGCTCAAGGTTGCGGTGATGGGCTGCATTGTGAACGGACCTGGTGAATCCAAGCATGCTGATATCGGCATATCGCTCCCTGGGACAGGCGAAGCGCCAGCCGCACCAGTTTTTGTTGATGGCAAGAAGGCAGCAACCTTGCGCGGCGACAATATCGCTGGCGATTTTGAATTGATGGTCGCGGACTACATTGATCAGCGCTTTGGTCAGAGCGCCGCCAGGAGCGCGGATTAATTGCGACTTGCCAGAACAGGGGCTCTGGCACTTCTTGTTTTCGCCAGCATCGTTCCCAATGCCGTGGCGCAATCAGTCTTCAGAAGTCTCGCTTGGCAATGAAATGGGCGGTAGCCCTCAATGTATCAGCTTTCTCACCATAGGGCGCGAGAATAGATTCTGCCTCGGCAACCAATGCATCCAATCGCTTTCTTGCCCAATCGACACCGTGAATAGCAACCAGCGTACTTTTGCCGGCCGCCGAGTCCTTGCCTGTGGCCTTGCCCATTTTGGCGCTGTCGGCCGTTACATCAAGCAAGTCATCCGCCATCTGAAAGGCAAGGCCGATCAGTTCGCCAAAGCGCTGCATGGAAGACACATCTTCATTCGAGCTATCAGCAATAAGTGCGCCTGCTGTACAGGCATATTTGATCAACGCCCCTGTTTTCATGGCGTGAATCCGGTTTATCATCTCTTCGCCAACCGCCTGGTTTTCATTTTCCAGATCCAGCTGTTGGCCACCGACCATTCCCGCGAGGCCCGCATCACGCGCCAGATGGCTCACCAATGCACATCTTGTTTCGGGTTTCATGAGGCTTTCACCTGCAACGGTCAATTCAAAGGCCAGTGTCAAAAGCGCATCACCGGCTAAAATGGCCGTTGCTTCATCAAAAGCCTTGTGAATGGTTGGTTTGCCTCGACGCAAATCGTCATCATCCATTGCTGGCAGGTCATCATGGACCAGCGAATAGCAATGCAGACATTCGAGCCCCGCCGCAGCATAAATGGCATCGCCTGTTCCGGCACCGAGCATTTGAGCCGTTTCGAGAACCAGAAACGGACGGATTCGCTTACCGCCATTAAGCACACCGTGACGAATGGCCTTGATCAGCAAATCAGGTCGCGCAACCTCGCCATCCCGCGCCTCAACTCCAAGATAGTCTGACAGGAAAACTTCAACTTGATTGGCGCGATCAGAAAGCAGCTGCCTTAACTCACCCTGCGTCATACCTGCCACATCTACTAACCTTATCTTCAATGCGTTTGCATAATGGGCAGAAATTATTGTCTGACCATATTGAATTGCTTATGGAAGAAGAAATCCATAATCACAACTGCTTGGGTTGAGCAACACCGCGAAAGAACATCGCTCTTGGCCACAACCACCAAAAAAAGAAAAGCGCGAAGATCGAAAAAGACAAAGTCCTTTTCTGCTCGACTAAAAGCCTTGCGTTCAAAAACACGTCAATCCCTTTCCAGGGCGTTGAAGTGGTTCGCCATCATCGTTGCAGTTCTGTGCATTACAGTAGTTGCGCTGACGCTGCTCTACAGGGTTGAAGCCATCAAACCCGCTTCGACACTCATGTTGGCCCGGCAAGCCACTTTCCAACCCATGACACGTCAATGGGTTGAAATTGAAGACATTGCACCGACGCTCTATCAATCCGTGCTGATGTCTGAAGACGGCCAGTTCTGCAGCCACAATGGTGTGGATTGGGATGCGGTCAATTTGGTGATCAGTGATGCATTGGATGGAGAGCGGCCGCGCGGTGCCTCAACCATCACCATGCAAACCGCCAAGAACCTGTTTCTGTGGGGCGGCAGATCCTATTTGCGCAAGGCGCTGGAAGTACCCTTGGCATTGTGGATCGACCTTGCGCTTTCAAAAAAGCGAATCATGGAGATATACCTTAACATTGCGCAGTGGGATGATGGCGGTGTTTTTGGCGCCGAAGCTGGTGCGCAAAGCCATTTTGGCCGTTCTGCTTCGAATTTGACGAGAAGGCAGTCTGCTTTCATGGCCGTGACCCTGCCCAATCCCATCTTGCGCAATCCATCCAAGCCAAGCACCGGTTTGAGCCGGCTGTCCCGCATTGTCGAACGCAGGGCCACCCAATCAGGTGCCTATGTCAAATGCCTGCAATAGTAATTGCTCTTTTTTGCGCAAATTGGCTTCTCAAATGCCTCAACACAGTGTATAGCGCCGCCATCATATTGAGCGCGGAACGGTTTTCAGAGCCCGGCCCAGTTGTCGGCGACGTCACTGCGCATTGAATTTGGAGTATAAAATGGCTGTTCCTAAGAGCAAGATCTCCCGCTCTAAGCGTGGCATGCGTCGCTCGACAAGCGCGTTGAAAAACCCGACCTATGTTGAAGACAAATCATCAGGCGAACTGCGTCGTCCTCACCACATTGACCTGAAAACAGGCATGTATCGTGGCCGTCAGGTTCTCGAGGCCAAAGAATCCTGATTTCTGGTCCATATGAATCATAAACCCGCCTACTTTGCAGTGGCGGGTTTTTTGTTGGTTTTTATTTGGTCGCTTAGCCGTCGATTTGGGCAGCCATGATGGCGATCGCCTGTTGGTACACGCCCGCTGCATTCCAGCCCTGGATCGCTCGGAAATTGGCTTGGCCCTTCTGATAGCCTGCGCCCTTGCGCCATCCATGCGCACGCAGGAAATTCGCCGTCGAAGCCAGTGCATCATATTTATTGGTAAGATCCACGCGGCCATTCCCGTCACCATCAACACCATACTTCAAGATGTTATTAGGCAAGAATTGGGTATGGCCCAGTTCCCCATGCATTGCGCCCTTGGTGTTTGATGAAATCGACCCGTAATCGACCAGCTTGAGAGCGGCGAGCGCGTGCGGGACGAAAAACGATGAGCGGCGACAATCATAGGCCAGTGTCGTAATCGCTGACACAACATTGGCATTACCCATACCGCGGCCAAACGCTGTTTCCATGCCGTGAATGGCTATCAATGGTCCAGCCGGCACACCGTATCTAGATTCAAGCTGTCCCAGAAACTTTGCATCCTGGGCCTTTTTCTTTCGGCCCTGTGCAACAATGGTGCTGGCACCACGCACTTGCATGAATTTTTCAAGCGAATACCGAAACGACTTTTGATTGCGGTCTGCAGCAATGGTTCTTTTGGCATATTTGGCATTCGCCAGCGCAGCCAGTCCCTTCGATTTGACCCCGGCCGCTTTTGCTTCCTGGGCAAATGCAGCTTTCCAACTGTTGAACCCGCTAGCATTGTTGCCACATTGGGCCGCAGCCGTAGGCGTTGCTGTCAATAGAGGTGCTGTCACGAGAGCACTCACAGCCATCATGGCTGTGAGTGCCATAGCACAAATCGTTCTACTCGACTTCTTCATCGACATTTCATTCTCCAAATTCATCCAATTTTGGGGTCAGGCCTGTATATCCGCACAATTATGAAGGATTCGTCGCCGATAGTCAGCTAACTTGGCGGAAATATCCGTAACCTATTTTCGTTCTCCAAAAATTGCCGATCCGACACGCACGGAAGTCGCACCAAATGAGATTGCGGTTTCAAAATCCCCCGACATGCCCATCGAAAGCGCCTTAAGGTCATTTGCGCGCGCCAGTTTTCGCAAAAGCGCAAAATGCGGGCCCGGATTTTCATCAAATGGAGGGATGCACATCAACCCAACCACATCAAGGCCCAGTTCATTACGGCAAAGCTTCACAAACGCGGCTAGCTTCTCTGGCTCAACACCGGCCTTTTGCGGTTCAAGACCTGTGTTGACTTGAATATAGCATGGCAGATTACGTCCCTGCTTGTTCATCTCTTTTGCAAGCGCCTTGGCAATCTTTTCACGATCCACGCTTTCGATAACATCAAAGAGCGCTACAGCATCGGCAGCCTTGTTGCTTTGCAAGGGTCCGATCAGGCGCAGTTCAATGTCTGGGTATTTCTGTTTGAGCGTTGGCCATTTTTGCTGTGATTCCTGGACCCTGTTCTCTCCAAAGACGCGATGCCCTGCCTGAATGACCGGTTCGATCTTGTCGTCAAAATAGGTCTTTGACACGGCAACCAGCGTGATCTCGGAAGCATTTCTCTCCGCAAGCTTGGCCGCCGCTCCAATCCGCTCGCAAACATTTGCGTAGCTGTGAATTTTTTGCTGTTCTGTCACCGGCCTGTCCTATCCCATCAAGAAAGCGCACCACCTGTTGACGCTTATCCGATTTGTCGGCATGAGAGCAAAAGATTTTCAACATTTTACCAAACGATCTGCGACAGCAGCTTCGTATCGAAGAGACTAAAAATGGCTATCGAACGCTACAATCCCCGCGCTGCAGAGCAAAAATGGCAAAAAGCCTGGGATGAAGCAAAACTGTTTGAAACCGACGACAATGCGCCGGGCGAAACATACTACGTCCTTGAAATGTTTCCCTACCCGTCTGGCCGCATTCATATGGGGCACGTGCGCAACTATGCGATGGGCGATGTGGTTGCCCGTTTTAAACGCGCCAAGGGTTTCAATGTCCTGCACCCGATGGGATGGGACGCATTTGGCATGCCGGCGGAAAATGCGGCCATGCAGAACAAGGTGCATCCGAAGCACTGGACCTATGAAAACATTGCCGCCATGCGTGGTCAGCTCAAAACCATGGGTCTGTCGCTCGATTGGTCACGCGAGTTCGCCACCTGCGATGTAGATTACTACCACAAGCAGCAAATGCTGTTTTTGGACTTTCTCAAAGCAGGGTTGATTGGTCGAAAAACGTCGAAAGTCAATTGGGACCCCGTGGACAATACAGTGCTTGCCAATGAGCAGGTCATCGACGGCCGAGGCTGGCGTTCAGGGGCATTGGTTGAACAGCGCGAGCTGGCACAATGGGTATTCAAGATCACTGACTACAGCCAGGAATTGCTGGATGCGCTCGACGGCCTGGACCAGTGGCCCGACAAGGTCCGCACAATGCAGCGAAACTGGATCGGCAAGTCGCGCGGTATCGATGTGCAATTCAAATTGACCGACCCGGTCCAAGGCCACGACGAGATCATTTGCTACTCTACGCGACCTGACACGATGCATGGCGCGAGCTTCATTGCAATATCTCCTGATCATCCGCTATCGATTGCGCTTGAGGGCGATAACGCCCAGCTTGCTGCATTCAACGCAGATTGCAGACGCCTGGGCACCTCAGAGGAGGCGCTGGAGAAAGCCGAGAAACTTGGTTTCGACACTGGCATTACTGTTCAGCATCCTGCCGAAGATCGGAAATTGCCAGTTTGGGTCGGCAATTTCGTCCTGATGAATTATGGAACGGGCGCCGTTTTTGGCTGTCCGGCACATGATCAACGTGATTTGGATTTTGCACGTAAATATGAACTGCCGGTTCGCAATGCCTTCTATCTGACTTCTGACAAGAGCGATGTCGCTGCCGAGGCTTTGGTCCCGGCCAAAGCCGATAACGTGGATTACGTCAATCACTTTGCCGGAGTGACAACAGCCACGGGTGAGGACGCAATCAACAAGACAATCGCGTGGTTCGAACAACAGGGAACCGGCAAGGCCAAGGAGCAGTTCCGCTTGCGCGATTGGGGCATATCGCGCCAAAGATATTGGGGATGCCCCATTCCTGTCATTCACTGCGATGAGTGCGGTGCGGTTCCCGTGCCAAAGAGTGATCTGCCGATCGAACTGCCCGAGGACATCACCTTTGATTTACCAGGAAATCCGCTCGATCGCCATGAAGCATTTCTCAAGGTCAAATGCCCCTCTTGTGGCCAAGACGCCCAGCGAGAAACCGACACGATGGATACATTTGTCGATTCATCATGGTATTTTGCGCGCTTCACAACACCACATGCCGATGATCCAACAGTGCCAGCCATCGCCAACAATTGGCTACCCGTCGACCAATATATTGGCGGCATTGAGCACGCCATTTTGCACCTGCTCTACTCCCGGTTTTTCAGCCGTGCAATGAAGCATACCGGGCATTTGGATATTGATGAACCGTTCAAGGGCCTGTTCACCCAAGGCATGGTTGTCCATGAAACATATCACGATGGTTCTGGCTGGATCACACCGGCCGAAGTCAAGATCGAAGACAATGATGGTGCCCGCATCGCTATCCATCTGGAATCGGGCAATCAGGTCGAAATCGGCTCGATCGAGAAAATGTCAAAGTCAAAGAAGAATGTCGTTGACCCCGATGACATCATCGCTTCATACGGCGCGGACACGGCGCGATGGTTCATGTTGTCTGATTCCCCACCCGAGCGAGATGTCATTTGGACCGAAGCAGGCGTTGAAGGTGCCCATCGCTTTGTCCAACGGGTCTGGCGTTTGATCTTGAGCGCTGCCGCTGGACTAGAACAAGCTAATGCGAATCCGGCTAAGGAAGGTGAGGCGCTTGCCATATCCAAGGCCGCTCACAAGACTTTGCAAGCTGTTGGAGGCGATCTTGAAAAACTGGCATTCAACAAGGCTGTTGCGCGACTGTATGATTTGATCAACCAGATCGCGGCACCGCTTACCCAGATCGCCGAAGGAAAGGCTGATACGACCACAATTGAAGCGACACGAGATGCGGTCGACAAATTGCTTGCCATGATCGCACCTATCATGCCGCATCTGGCTGAGGAAATCTGGTCACAATTGGGCAACGCAACGATGATCAGTGCGCTGCCTTGGCCCACATTTGAGCCGCAGCTTGTTGCAGACGATGATGTGACCCTGCCCGTCCAGATCAATGGAAAACGTCGCGGTGAAGTTGTGGTCTCAAAACAGGCCGACAACAAAGTGGTCGAGGAACTGGTAATGTCTTTGGATTTTGTACAGAACCATTTACAAGGAAGCACACCGAAAAAAATCATTGTGGTGCCGAATCGAATTGTGAACATAGTGGTCTGACTTGATCGGACGGGGAGAGTAAATGATAGCACGTCGGAATCTGCTGGGTATGGCCGGTACGCTATTGCTTTTTGCGTCCAGTTGCACAGTCCAGCCGCTGCTTTCGCAAAACAGCATTTCAAGCACGGCCAATATTGGTGTTTCGATTGAGCCAGTGGAGACGCGCGTGGCGCAACAGGTTAGAAACCGCCTGATATTTCTGCTCAATGGCGGTCCCTCGGAACCCGTTGATCCAATCTACACAGCGACACTGAGTGTTGGAACGCAGGCAAGGGGACTGCTCAATGTTCAACCAGACCCCAATGATTCCGATACATCTGCTGTTAGTTTGACTTTGATTGGTACATTGGTACTCAATTCCAGCGATGAGGATCAGCCCGGGATCAAATTCGATGGCCGGGCGCTTGCTTCTTTTGATCAAAGTACTCAGATCTTTGCCAATTCAAGGGCGTTCATTGATGCTGAGAACAGGGCCGCAGCGGAACTGGCAGAGCAACTCCGCAACCAGGTTCTTGCTTATCTGAAAAACCAATAGGCGGTATATGACACAGCTCAAAGCCGGTGAAATTGAACGTTATCTGAAAGCGCCTGATTTCGGAAAGGCGGTTCATCTTGTCTACGGGCCGGACCGCGGCCTGGTATCAGAGCGCAGCAAAAAACTAGCAGCAGCCACTAAAATCGATCTATCCGACCCTTTTTCCGCCATCAAGATCGACGCCGACAGCCTGAGTAACGATCCCGATCGCCTGATGAACGAGGCCTATACGGTTTCGATGTTTGGTGGCGCGCGACTTGTTTGGCTGCGCGATGTCGCCAACAATGTTTCGTTGGCCAAGCAACTTGAGCGCTTGCTCGAACAACCGCCTGAGAGCACCTTTTGTCTGTTTGAAGCTGGCGACCTGAAAAAGGGAACCAAGATTCGCGATCTGGTGGAGCGCGCCAAAAACGCGATCGCGATCCCCTGCTACACCGACAGCACCAGGGACATAGCTTCATTACTAGACGAGACAATGAGTGAAAACCGACAAACAATCGGGCTTGAAGCCAGGCAGTTGCTTCTCTCCTTGCTTGGGGGAGATCGGGCCGCATCGCGCGCTGAACTCGATAAGCTGAGCCTTTATTGCTGGGGGAAGCAAGAGATAACCGCCGATGATATCAACAATGCGCTTGGCGATGTTTCAGCCATAAGCGTCGATGCCATCATCGATGCCATCATCACCGGCAATGTTGCCGCCTTTGACAGATCGGTTGCAAAGTTTTCGGCTTCTGGTGGTTCCAAGTTTCAACTCTTTGCGGCAATAATCCGCCAATTTCAGACCTTGGACAAAATGCGCGCTGAAATGGAATCAAATGGAAAAAGTGCAGGACAGATGATTGCGTCAGCGCGACCACCTATATTCTTTGCGCGCAAAGCGGCCGTTGAAACGGCGCTCAACAAATGGTCCTCAAAGGCAATTCGTGCTGCCCATCAGCGTCTCCAAACCGCCCTTCTCGATAGCAGGAAAAATGGTCGGCTTGATGATGATATCGCCCACATGGCTCTGCTTGCGCTGACTGTACAGGCATCCAGAAGGCGTTGAATCCGGCTAAATGTTTTGACCTTGAATCAGTTTGCAAAGCGCATCGAGTTGATCAAGCGATTTGTAGTTGATTTTCAGCTGCCCACCATTTGTGCCATGGGTGATCTCCACCTTGTATCCGGTCGCATCACTTAACGTTTTTTCCAGAGCCATGGTGTCGGCATCTTTGCGGCTGCTGCCTGATTTTCCTTTGCCGGCGCTTGAAGCAGTAGGGCCGCCATCTTGGGCCAGCATCTCAGCCTGTCTTACCGAAAGCCCCTCTTTGATGATCCGTTGCGCCAAGGCTTCGGGATCAGTGGCTGTCACAACCGTGCGGGCATGGCCTGCGCTAAGCGCGCCATCACTGACAAGCGCCTGAACCTTTGGTGGGAGCTTGAGAAGGCGCAGAGTATTGGCAACATGGCTGCGGCTCTTGCCGATGACATCACCCAGATCCGCTTGGGTGTAGCCATGCTCATCCATGAGCTGTTGATAGCCCATGCCTTCTTCAATGGCGTTGAGGTCGGTGCGTTGTACATTTTCGATAATCGCCAGCTCTAGCGCCGATTTGTCATCCACATTACGAATTATGACCGGAACTTCGGTCAACCCTGCCCGTTGCGATGCCCGCCAACGCCGTTCGCCAGCAATGATTTCATAATGGCCATCTGTACGGTCTTCCAGCGCTCGAACCACTATTGGTTGAATAACGCCGTGTTCCTTGATCGAGTGTGTCAGCTCAGCAATTTCCGCGTCGGCAAACTGCCGCCGTGGGTTATTGGCGCTTCGAACAATCAATTCGATTGGCAAAATGCGGTCGCTTTGCAGCGGCTTGTCCGTGGATGCAGAAACTGGCTGATCCATCTCCCCGATCAGTGCCGCCAGTCCCCGCCCCAGGCGTTTGCGTGATGAATCTTCAGCCATCGAATGTTCCTGTTCTTTGCCTTAAAGTATAGTCAATTTGTTTCGGTTGTGAATCGATCATGCGGCCATTGTCCTTCGCTCGCGTTGAATGACTTCAGATGCCAAATTCAGATATGCTTGGCTTCCGGCGCAGCCCAAATCATACAAAATTGCGGGTTTGCCGTGACTTGGAGCTTCGGAAAGCCGAACATTGCGTGGAATGACCGTCTTGTAGACCAGATCACCCATATGCTCCCTGACATCTTCTTCAACCTGCTTGGCAAGATTATTGCGAACATCATACATCGTCAGCACGATGCCCTGGATTGTAAGGTCTGGATTCATCGAGCTGCGCACTTGTTCAACGGTTCTGAGGAGCTGGCTGAGGCCTTCCAGAGCGAAAAACTCACACTGCAGCGGCACCAGCAATGAATCTGAGGCCGCCATGGCGTTCAACGTCAACAAATTCAGTGAAGGTGGACAATCTACAATCACGTAGGAAAACCCATGGTTTGGGTTTTCCAACGCATTTCTGAGGCGAAAGACACGATCTTTGGCCGCGGAAATCTCCATTTCGACACCGAGCAGATCAAGTGTTGATGCCACGACAGAAAGATTGGGGACTGCCGTTGGAATAGCCGCCTCCGCAATACTCGCATTGCCCAACATGACATCGTATGAAGAAACATCCCGTTCATCACGGTCAATACCCAATCCGGTGCTCGCATTGCCTTGTGGATCAACATCCATGATGAGCACTTTTTCACCGATTGCGGCCAAAGCCGTAGCAAGATTTATTGAAGTCGTGGTTTTACCCACGCCACCCTTTTGATTGGCAATTGTGATGACTCGCGATGACGTTGTCATCCATTCCTCCGTAAGAGCAAATCAGGACGAAGCTCGGTTTAGATTGCTGATCTCAAGGATAACCGATTCCGGATCAACCACGCTTTGATGTATTATCAGATCAAAATGCCAATTGGCACGGCTTTCTTCAAGCTCCTGCCTGAATCCACGACCTTTGTGAAAAAGGCCCACTGAACCCATCGATAGCAAAGGTTCCGAGAGCATCAGCAGTTTTTCCAGAGACGCCAGAGCCCGCGCGGTGACATATTCTGGTGGCGGCAGATCAGTGATCGCTTTCTCAATCCTGTTTGCATGAACAAGGCTCCCCGGCGCGCACTTTGTTCGCGCTGCTCGAAGAAATGCTGTCTTCTTTCTGTTGCTTTCCACCAGATCGACCCGGCTCCCCGCTTGGTCTTGGAGCATAATTGCTAGGACCATACCCGGAAATCCGCCACCAGAGCCCAGATCAACGATCGTTCGCATATCCGGTTTGATGGTCAACAATTGCGCGCTATCTGCGACATGGCGTTGCCAGAAATCATGCCTGGTTGATGCAGCGACCAAATTGATGCGCTTGGACCATTGCTCGAACAGTGCTTCGAAGTCGTGTAGACGTTGCATGGTTTCACGTGAAACATTGTAGGCGTCTTGAAACACTGCGCTAGCATCTTTAGCCATTTGGACTGCCTTTTCGGAGTCACGCAGCGGGCTGCTGCTGTCGCCTAATCTGCGCTATAATCAATGCAATTCCAGCCGGTGTCATGCCCTCAATCCTCTGAGCATCAGCCACGCTCCTGGGTTTGCGATCCATCAGTTTCCTGCGCAACTCGTTGGAAAGGCCGGCAACCATGGCGAAATCCATACCATCGGGAATCATCAAATTCTCATCGCGTTGTACGGATTCGATATCGGCCTTCTGGCGCTCAAGATACACAGCGTAATGTGCCTCAATCGCAATACGCTCAAGAGTATCCGCATCAAAATTACTCAGTTCCGGCCATATCCGCTGCACATCTTGCAAGTCGATCGAAGTGTAGGAAAGCAAATCATACGCAGATCTTCGAATGCCGTCATGATTGAGCTCGACGCCAAACTGTGCGGCCTCCTGTGGCGTTACCCTGTTTGCCTGCGCAAACTCACGCGCCTGGTTCAATTTTTCCGTGCTCTGGGCAAAATGATCTCGTCGTTCCTGACCAGCCAATCCGGTTTCAATCGCAATTGGCGTCAAACGCTGGTCAGCATTGTCACTGCGCAATGACAGTCGGTACTCTGCACGGGACGTAAACATCCGATAGGGTTCGCTTACTCCACGCGACGTCAAATCATCGATCATCACACCAATGTAGGAATTTGTTCGGCTGAAGTGCACCGCTGCCTCGCCACCAACAAAACGAGCGGCATTTAATCCGGCAACAAGTCCCTGTGCGCCTGCTTCTTCATAACCGGTGGTGCCATTGATCTGCCCTGCCAAGTAAAATCCGGGCGAGCCGCGAAGACAAAGCGATTGATCAAGCGCCTTTGGATCAACATGATCATACTCAATAGCGTAACCCGGCTGCAAAATCGTCGCTTTCTCTAGTCCTGGTATCGTCTTGAGCAATGCCAACTGAACATCCACCGGTAACGACGTAGATATGCCGTTTGGATAGACCGTATCATCATCTAAGCCCTCGGGCTCAAGAAAAATCTGGTGCCCATCGCGATCACCAAACTTGACAATCTTGTCCTCAATCGAAGGACAATAACGCGGTCCAATGCCTCTAATACTGCCCGAATACATCGCGGAGCGTTCCAGATTCTGGCGGATGATCTCGTGGGTGTTTGATGTAGTGCGGGTAATCCCACAATCAATCTGAGGAACGTTGATCTGGTTGGTCATGAAAGAAAACGGTACAAGATCCTCATCAGCCTTCTGCATTTCGAGACCATTCCAGGCAATCGTTTTGCCATCAAGACGCGGCGGCGTCCCGGTTTTAAGGCGTCCCAAAGGAACACCAATCTTGAACAATCGATCCGCTAGAAGTGTGCTCGGCTTCTCTCCCATTCTTCCAGCCGGCTTTCTCTCATCACCAATATGAATCAATCCGCGCAGGAACGTCCCGTGGTCAACACGACAGAACCACAGTCCAGCAACTGCCCATCAGCCAATTGCACGCCACAAACCTGCCCTGAGCCATCTTGCAAAATATCGACCGCTTCACCTTCGACAACAGATAGATTCTTGATTGATGAAATCTCATCTTGCATTGCCAGCCGATAGAGCTTTCGGTCTGCTTGGCTTCGCGGACCGCGCACAGCGGGTCCTTTACGCCGATTCAACATGCGGAACTGAATGCCCGCACGATCGGTTACACGCGCCATCAAGCCATCAAGCGCATCAATCTCGCGGACCAAGTGCCCCTTACCCAGGCCACCTATCGCCGGATTGCAGGACATAACACCAATTGTATCAAAGCTGAATGTAACGAGGGCGGTTTCTGCGCCCATACCAGCGCTCGCACGCGCTGCTTCACAGCCCGCATGACCACCACCAATTACGATAACATCAAACCGTTTTGACATGTTATTCCTCAAATGACCCGCCCTCAATGACTCGCCATCGGGCAAAGGTCAAGACCGGTATTGTTTCACGTGAAACGTCGCAGCGCTACACTTGGCAAGTGTTTCACGTGAATCATCGAGGTCGAGCCCAGACCATGTTTCACGTGAATCATTTTCCGATGCAGAAGCTGGAAAAAATTCGGCCCAAAACATCTTCAGTGTCATGCTGACCCGTGATCTTGCCCAGGCAATAGGCCGCGCGCCGCAAACCCTCCGCCCTGAGTTCCTGCGCCAGGTCTTGGTCGCGTGCACCCTCAAGCTCTTTCACACACTCTTTCAAGTGATCGATATAGCGCAGCTTCACAGAGCGGCCAGCCAGTGAACCTTTAAACGATGCATCAATGCGGCTGGCCAGCTGGTCCAAAAATTCCGAAAGCGTGTCCCGGTTGTTTGTACTGACCAATGCCGGTTCAAAACCAACGCGTTCGAATGTTGGTAACAAATCAGATTTCGTGCGCACCTTTAGTACATTCGCAGCATTCAACTCTCCCAGATCTTCCCAATAATCATTGTCGCTAAGATAGAGTACCAGGTCTGAAGCACGCGCGGCCATTAAAGACCGTCGCATTCCTTCCGCTTCGATTGGCCCGGCATCGTCGCGCAATCCCGCTGTGTCGGAGATCAAAACCAGATATCCGCCAAGATCAAGCCGCACTTCAACAACGTCTCGGGTGGTACCTGCCTCGTCTGAAACAATCGAACGGTCAGACCCTGCCAGCGCGTTCAGAAGGCTTGATTTACCGACATTTGGTCGCCCAATCAGACTAATTCGATAGCCATCTCTGATTTGTTCGGCACGACCGTAAGACGCCAAATGGGAAGCTATATCACTCTGTAGAGCATTCATGTCACGCCAAACCGCGTCTGCAACAGAGCCAGGAACATCATCCTCATCGGCAAAATCGATATCAGCTTCGATTTGAGCGCGCGCGTTCAGCAACCTGTCCTGCCAATTTGAGTAGAGCTCGTTCAGTCCGCCCGAAGCAAGATAGAGCGCAGCTTTACGCTGCGCCTCGGTTTCCGCATCTATAAGATCAGCCAGCCCCTCTGCTGCCGTCAAATCCATCTTGCCATTGGAAAACGCACGACGCGAAAATTCTCCCGCCTCGGCTAATCGGACGCCATCAATGGATGTCGCCATATCAAGAACTTTAGCCACGACAGCCTTACCACCATGCAAATGAAGCTCTGCGACATCTTCGCCGGTGAAGCTGCCTGGCTTTGGAAACCAAAGCACCAGGGCCTCGTCCACACTCTCCAATCTATCAGATTTAAGTGTCCGCAGGCTCGCCAGACGTGGTTTTGGCAGGATACCAGCCGTTTTCGTGAGAAATTCAGACGTCTTTGGTCCCGAAATCCGCACAACGGCTACGCCAGATGGCAAGGAGCCAGATGAGAGAGCAATGATTGTATCTATCACTTGACCCTCTCCTATTATGTTTCGGAAGCGAATCGAATTATTTTTGGGTGAAACACCAAGTGTTGAAGGCTTTATTACATATCCGAATCAAATCAGGCATTCATCGAATCAAAGAATTCAGCGTTGTTTTTTGTCTGTTTCAGCTTGTCGATAAGGAACTCAATCGCGTCCGTTGTACCCATTGGAGCCAAAATACGACGAAGAACAAAGATTTTTTGCAGATCCTGACGCTCAATGAGGAGGTCTTCTTTACGGGTACCAGACTTGAGAATATCCATAGCCGGAAATATGCGCTTATCAGCCACTTTGCGGTCAAGCACGATCTCCGAGTTGCCGGTTCCCTTGAACTCTTCGAAGATCACTTCATCCATGCGACTTCCCGTGTCGATCAGAGCTGTTGCAATGATAGTGAGTGAACCACCTTCTTCAATATTACGGGCAGCACCAAAGAAGCGTTTTGGTCGCTGCAACGCGTTGGCATCAACACCACCTGTCAACACTTTACCCGATGAAGGCACCACAGTGTTGTACGCACGCCCCAGACGGGTAATCGAATCCAGCAAAATGACAACATCGCGACCATGTTCAACCAGCCGTTTTGCTTTTTCTATAACCATTTCAGCAACTTGCACATGTCGGGTGGCAGGCTCGTCAAATGTTGAGGACACCACTTCACCGTTCACTGAACGCTGCATATCGGTTACTTCCTCTGGTCTCTCATCGATGAGAAGCACGATCAGATAACATTCGGGATGATTGCCGGTAATCGCGTGCGCAATATTCTGCAGCAATACTGTCTTACCTGTACGCGGTGGCGCAACAATCAACCCCCTTTGACCCTTACCAATTGGCGCAACAAGATCGATAACGCGGGACGACAGGTCTTTTGTCTCCTTGTTCTCGATTTCCATCCTGAAACGCTCTTCCGGATAAAGCGGTGTCAAATTGTCAAAGTGGCTTTTATGCCTAATTTTTTCAGGATCTTCGAAATTGATCGAATTGACTTTTAAAAGCGCAAAATAGCGCTCTCCATCCTTCGGGCCCCGTATCAATCCCTGCACGGTGTCACCTGTCTTCAAAGAGAATTTTCGGATTTGCGAGGGTCCGATGTAAATATCATCAGGTCCGGGCAGGTAGTTCGCGCTGGCTGAGCGCAGGAAACCAAACCCATCCTGCAAGACCTCCACAACGCCTTCGCCGATGATTTCAACATCGTCAAATGACAATTGCTTCAAGATCGCAAACATCAGTTCCTGCTTGCGCAGAACACTTGCATTCTCAACTTCGAGGGTTTCAGCAAACTCAACAAGCTCAGGCGCTGATTTTCTTTGTAGTTCGCTCAGGGACATCTGGTCCATGGGACACCATATATTTCTATTGATTGATTAGACGCGCGGAGGAAGGGAACGAAAGCGCTGTCTTTGACCGCCATATATACCCTGGCAGCACATAATTCAAGCTTTCAATAAACTGTCGCGAATTCCTAGACGCCCGGCTTCAACACTACAACGATAACTGCGACGATCATCAAAACTGTCGGTATCTCGTTATACATCCGCCATTTATGCGCCGATATCTCGTTAGAATCAGCGGCAAAGACCTTCACAGCCTTGGCAAAAAATCCATGGCAGGCAGACATGCCAATAACAGCCAAAAGCTTCACCCAGAACCAGAACTCTGAAAAGGCTCCGACATAAAAAGCCAGACCCAACCCAAATACCCACGAAACAAGCATTGCAGGCGTCATAATGATCTTCAGAAGACGACGCTCCATCAACTTGAATGTCTCTGACTGTTGCGAACCAACTTCCGCATCGGCGTGATAGACAAACAGCCGCGGCAGATAGACCATGCCAGCCATCCAGGAGATCACCGCAACGATGTGAAACACCTTGAACCAGCCGTAAACATCACCGACTTCAAAAAACCAGATCAAAAACCCGAACAATAGAAAACAAACGAGCGCAATTCCGGCGCGTCTTCCTGCTTTCTGACCCGCATCTTTGGTTAGATCGTTCAACTGGCGATTTCTCCGCGCACATAGCGAACCAGATAATCCATATCATCCGGGTTGGCCTCTGGCGTGATTCCATGGCCAAGATTAAAAACAAACGGGCCGCTGCCTAAAGCATCCATAATACGGTCCACACCTTCGGCGATCGATTTTTGACCAGCAACCACTCGCATTGGATCAAGATTGCCCTGCACAGGCCCTTCTTTTTGCAATTCTGCTGCAAAGGAAAGCGGCATCGTCCAATCAAGTGCAATCATGTCCGCACCGGTCTTTTCCCGGTATCCCCGATAGAAATGTCCGGCGCCCTTCGGAAAGGCGATTATCTTCGCGCCCGGTCTGGCCAATCTAACCTTGTCAACAATGCGGCGAACTGGCGCAATGCAATTGCGTTCAAACGCAAACTCATCAAGAACACCCGACCAGCTGTCAAAGATCTTGACCGCGTCAGCACCCGCATCAAGTTGCGCTATCAAATACTCAGCAGACGCATCTGCCAAAATATCCAGTAGTTTCGCCATTTCCTGCGGCTGTTTGTACATATATAAGCGCGAAGGCGCCTGATCATTTGTTCCGCGTCCTGCAATCATGTAGGTCGCAACAGTCCACGGCGCACCACAAAAGCCCAGCAATGCTGTTGCCTCAGGCAAATCCTGTCGCAAATTCGCTACAGCTTCAAAAACCGGTGCCAGGTGCGGTAACACATTGTCAATCGTCAACTGGTCAACATCGCCTTCGCCAAGCGGTGTCATGCGTGGCCCTTCGCCTGTAACAAAGTGAACATCACGTCCCAACGCATCAGGCATCACCAGGATATCTGAAAATAGAATCGCTGCATCAAAATCATATCGTCTGATCGGCTGCATTGTTGCTTCAACTGCCATCTTTGGCGTGTAGCAAAAGTCCAAGAAGCTCTTGGCACTTTTCCTGAGCTCTCTGTACTCTGGCAAGTAACGGCCTGCTTGACGCATGACCCAAAGGGGAGGAGGGGTGATTGATTTCCCACTCATGACGTCAATGATCTTTCGTTCAGCCATCGCTTTATTCACACTCTTCTGTTCTCTTTAAAGAAGAAACTAATTTTGAAAAAAATGCTATTTTTATGAGTCTGTGATTTGCAGGGAAAACAACTTGTTCATTTTATTTCCACACACAAATATCGTTGCACAACGTTATTCACAATAGCTGAGTATCTGTGGATGACAATTTGCCGCCGCCAAAACTTAAACAAAACAATCCTTTATATGGGCTCTAACAAATGCAGCGCTGGGGATAGTTTTGGAAAAAGAAATGACAAGCGCATAACTCACACTCCCTTCAATTGGCAAGGATATACATGTGAATCTGGAGAGTTTTCGTTTTGCCAACAGGCAGGCGAGATTCGATGAATACTTCATCCAATTACCCACAGTTTCGTCCACAGGGGCGCAATGGACTCAATGGCAATCTTTGCTTGAGCAAATCGGGTCGACCAACTAGACAGGGACAGCTTTCACCGATTGAAATCAAGGAATGACCATGTCGCTGGTTTTGGCGTCCACCAGCCCGTTCAGGGCTCAGCTTCTTACGAACGCCGGCTTGGAATTTGTCTCCAGCGCGCCACAGGTTGATGAACGCGCGCTGGAAGCGCCACTTGAGGAGACAGGCGCAACGCCAGCCGATGTTGCCCAGATCCTGGCAGAGGCAAAGGCGGTCGATGTTTCCTTAAGGCATCCGGGCTGCTTGACCATTGGTGGCGATCAGACGCTATCGCTGGGAGACAGACTCTTCCATAAACCCACTGACATGGAAGACGCACGGCGGCATTTGTTGGCGTTGAGCGGTCAAACCCATCAGTTAAACAGTGCGGTGGTATATGCCCGCGATGGCGAAGTCATTTGGCGGCATGTCGAAGTGGCACATATGCAAATGCGACCACTCACGCCAGAGTTTATTGGGCGGCACCTGGCTGGGGTCAGCGATAAGGCTCTGCAAAGCGTTGGCGCTTATCAAGTCGAAGGAGAAGGCATTCAACTATTCGACAAAATCGATGGCGATTATTTTACCATTGTCGGTCTTCCATTGCTCCCCATGCTAAGAAAACTCCGCGCGCTGGGAGAAATCGATGGCTGATTTTCCCAAGGCCTTTGTTTGTGGTCATCCGATCGAACATTCGCGCTCCCCTATCATTCATAACCACTGGCTCAAACATTTTGGGCTCAAGGGAAGTTACAAGCGAATTGATGTAAAGCCCGAAGACCTTTCTTCATTCCTCAGGGGCTTGAAAGATGCGGGGTATGTCGGCGGCAACACAACCTTGCCACACAAGGAGGCGGTCTTTTCATTCGTTCAGAATACAGACGATGCCGCCAAAGCCATTGGGGCGGTCAACACACTGTGGTTTGAAGGTAACGAGCTTATGGCCAGCAATACCGATGCCTACGGTTTTGCCGCCAACCTAGATGATCAATTGCTCGATTGGCGCCAAGCCAGGCGCGCCATGGTTTTTGGTGCGGGTGGCGCGAGCCGAGCCATTTTGTACGCGCTGAACAAAGCTGGTTTTGAGCATATCGATTTGGTCAACCGAACGCTTCCTCGCGCCCAAAGCCTTGCAGCTGCCTTTGGTGAACACATCAATCCGGCGACTTGGACAGAGGCAGAAAAGCTCATCTCGCAAGCTGAACTGCTAGTCAACACCACATCGTTGGGAATGGAAGGCCAACCGGATTTTCCTGCTATATTTGATCACGCAGATGCCGATGCAATGGCATCTGATATTGTCTACACGCCACTGGAAACACCCTTTCTGAAGATGGCCAAACAGCGTGGTCAAAAAACCTCTGACGGTCTCGGCATGCTGCTGCATCAAGCTGTTCCGGGATTTGAGAAATGGTTCGGTGTGAAACCCGCGGTAGACGCGGATTTGCGCTCATTGGTCTTGGCCGACATCAACAAGAAGAGCACCTCATGATCGTCCTTGGTCTGACAGGCTCCATCGGAATGGGGAAATCCACCACGGCAAAAATGTTTGCCGATGCTGGAGTGCCGGTGCACGATGCCGATGCCACCGTTCACGCGCTTTACAAGGGCGGCCCTCTGGTCGATGCCATCGAGAAGCATTTCCCCGGCACGACGGATGAAAACGGCGTTGACCGAAGGAAGCTGGGATCTGCGGTATTGGGCGATCGCAAGAAAATTGCTCGACTGGAACAGCTGGTTCATCCAGCCGTTCAAGCGGCGGAGCGCAAGTTTCTGGAGCAACACCGTCAGGCAAACATCAAACTGGTCGTCCTGGATATTCCGCTGCTGTTTGAAACTGGTGGGGAGAAACGTGTCGACAAGGTGTTGGTGGTTACCGCACCTGGCGATGTTCAACGCGAGCGCGTTATGTCGCGTTCTTCAATGACACAAGAAGAGTTCGACAAAATCCTCGCGCGCCAGATGCCGGATCATGAAAAGAGGCGAAAGGCTGACTTTCTGATTGATACATCCAAGGGCATGGAACATGCGCGCAACGCTGTCCAAGACATTATTGCGGAGCTGACGAATCCGGCTAAAAGTTCTTGATGAACAGATCAATACCTTGTGTTTTGCGGCTCAAACGAACATTGTTCCGCCGGGTGGATGGACAATGCGTGAGATTATTTTCGATACCGAGACCACTGGTCTTGATAGCCGGGATGACCGGATAATAGAGATTGGTGCTGTCGAGCTCGAGAACCGGTTTCCGACCGGCCGAAACTTTCACGTCTATATCAATCCGCAGGGAAAAAAAGTTCACCCTGACGCGCTTGCAGTACACGGCATCACAGATGATTTGCTGCTGGATAAGCCGAAATTTGCCGAGATCGTTGATGATTGGAACAACTTTACAGCTGGGGCAAAACTGGTCGCGCACAATGCGAAATTTGATGTCGGATTTTTCAATGCCGAGTTCCAGCGGGTGGGCTTTCCGTCACTCGATGGTGACCGGATCATCGACAGTTTGAGCTTGGCGCGTCGTCGTCATCCAATGGGCCCGAATTCACTCGACGCGCTATGCAAGCGGTACGGAATCGACAATTCAAGGCGAGAAAAACATGGCGCGCTTCTCGATAGCGAATTGCTTGCCGAGGTCTATATAGAGCTTATTGGCGGCAAGCAGGCAGCGCTCACATTGGAAGCGACCGATTCAAACGCTGCCAGCGATGCAGGAGCAGATGACATCATGAACCATGCTGTGCGCACGCGACCAAAGAAATTGGAAAGTCGGTTGGGTAAGGCCGATCGAGATGCCCACAAGGAACTAATCAGGAAGATTGGTGATAATGCAATCTGGCTCGATCACTGAGAAGGTTCGTTGGCTATGGCCCGCCAATGGCGGGCCGAGCTGCTTCTGAAAACAAGATCAGTTTGTAACCTTGGCTTTGGCTTGCTCTTCAGCAACACGTTGCTGGAACATTTTTCCAAAGTCGATTGGATCGATCATCAATGGCGGGAAGCCACCATTGCGTGTGCACTCGGCCACGATTTGCCGCGCGAACGGAAACAGAAGCCGCGGGCATTCAACAAAAACCAATGGCATCACATGTTCCTGCGGGAAGCCGGAAATGCGGAACACACCGCCGTAAACCAGCTCGACATTGAACAGGACATCTTCGCCATCCTTGCCGATCGCGTTGAGCGTGACATTGACGTCATAGTCTGTGTCGGCAAGCGGATTGGCTGTCACATTCACATTGATATTTATGGCAGGCGCTTTCTCGCGTGGTCGAAGCGAAAGCGGTGCACCCGGGCTCTCAAATGACAGGTCCTTGACATATTGCGTCAATACGCTGAGTTGCGGCGCTTCGCCATTGCTTGCTGCAGCAGCTTCTTTGTCTGCCGGTTTTTTCTCGTTATCCTCTGCCATTTATAAAGCCTGTATGGATTGGTGTTGAAATCTCTTGATTGCATGGGCATGCAAATTCGGTGTGTCGGTTACCACGCCCGCCTTGAACTGACAAGCTGACAGATGTCGCGACCACGGCAACGGCTCAAACACTACTTTTTATCATTGTCATCCGCCCAGGGGCTGTTGGGATCTGGTTCTCGCTCATAATCGTCTTCATCAAGATCAATTGTGGGCCCGCCCGACGAGCGCTGGCTGGTACCACGGGAGAACGGTTGTTCGCCGCCGGGGCCAACAACTTTGATCCTGTTTTTGACCAGCTGCCATGCCGCATCGCGCAATGCGGGCACAAACAGAAGAAAACCGCAGGCATCGGTGACGAAACCTGGTGTTAAAAGCAGCACACCTGCAATCATTATCATCAGTCCGTGGACAAGTTCGCGCGCTGGCACTTTACCTTCATTCATATCTGCTTGAATTTTCGCCAGCAGGCCAAACCCTTGAATACGCAGCAATATTGATCCCACGATGGCTGTCGCTACGATTAGAGCCAACGTGTAAAATACGCCGATTTCGCCGCCGATGACGACAAAAGCCGCAATTTCAAGCAACGGAACAATGAGCAGAAGGAACGGTATCAACGAAAAGGGCATGGATTCTCCAACCAGAATGCTTCTATGTAGCAAAAATATAGGGATTCGTCATAGGGTTTGAATGATGGTGACGCGCGTTCTATATCAATAAGGCAATTGTTTTGGCGGGAATCGCCCCAGATAGGTAGATTATGGAAAGTTCGAACCTCGTAACCCTGATTTTTGTGGTGGCAGCTGTATTTGTGTTTCTGCAATTACGCAATGTACTGGGTAAACGCACAGGTCACCATCGTCCGCCTTTTGATCCGCGTGAAAAGGCGGCAGAAGCAACAGAGTCTGACAAGGACAATGATAACGTCATTACCCTTCCCGGTGTTGGCAAAGCAGAAGATCCCTACAAGGCAATCGATGCCATGGCCAAGCCGCGAACCAAGATTAATCGCGGTCTGAGGGCTATCAAGGACGCCGCACCCATATTTGATCCCAACGAGTTCCTCAAAGGTGCGGGCATGGCCTATGAAATGATCGTCATGGCTTTTGCCGATGGCGATCGCAAAACACTCAAGAATTTGCTTGCCAAGGATGTTTTTGATGGATTTGCCGCTGCATTGGACGAAAGGGCGGGCAGCGGAGAGGTTGTTCAGACCAACTTCGTGGGCATCGAAGACATCAAGATTACGGCCGCCGAGCTGCGCGATAACGACGCGCATTTGACTGTATCTGTCGTCAGCCAGTTGATTTCGGCGACCCGCGACAAGGCCGGCGAAGTGATTGAGGGTGATCCGGAAGCAGTTGTCGAAGTCAGTGACGTCTGGACATTCGCGCGCGATGTTCGTCAGAAAGATCCCAACTGGAAATTGGTGGCCACTGAGCCTGACGACTAGCCGGTACCGCGAACAATGTGGTCAATGCAGGCGATCAAATTTGAAGATGTCCCCGGTTGGGGAACCGACGACCACCTTGCCGCTTTACAGACATTTGCAAGGCAGCGTCTCAAGCCAAACAGTGAAACCTACCGGCAGGGCCGCATCGGTGTGAAGCCCTCCAGCTTGGATGCGTTGGTGGTTCAGGCCGAAAGTGCTTTAGCGCAAGCTGCACCCCAACGGTTTTTTGAGCAAAACTTTCAAGCCGTCAATATCGGCAATGTCGAAGGGAAGGACAGGACAGGTCGCCTGACTGCATTCTATGAGCCCGAAGTCGAGGCGCGGTCATATCGCGGCGGCAACTTTCAGACGCCCATATTACGCAGGCCAGCAGATTTGGTTGCGCTCAATGACAACAACCGACCTGCCAAAGTCGACCCATCCTGCCGTTTTGGACGGCAGCAACCGGACGGCACCGTCGGTCCTTATTATGATCGCGCGCAGATCAATGCAGGAGCGCTGGACAGCGATCAACTGGCTTTGGCTTATCTGGCCGATCCGATCGAGGCGTTTTTCATTCACATACAGGGGGCCGCACGCTTGCATCTGGAAGACGACTCACTGTTGCGCGTGACCTATGACGGCAAAAGCGGACACCCCTTCACTGCAATTGGTCGCCTGTTGGTGGATCGCGGAGAGATCGCCGCGCAAGATATATCGATGCAGACAATAAAGGCATGGTTGCGTGCACACCCCGACAAGGCAATGCCGCTGATGGAAGAAAACCGCTCATACATCTTCTTCAAAAAAGCGCCGACCACCGATAAGACACTCGGTCCGGTTGCAGCAGCCAAGGTGCCCCTGACAGCCGGGCGATCTCTTGCAGTCGATCGCTCTCTACACACATTTGGCACGCCGATATTTGTTAACGCTGATAGTGTAAATGGAGCGCCATTCGCGCGGCTGATGATTGCACAAGAAACAGGAACTGCGATTGTCGGACCGACGAGAGGAGATTTGTTCTGCGGCACGGGATTGGCAGCAGGACAGTTGGCTGGAGCAGTCAATAGCCCTTGCGATTTCACGCTGTTGATCCCGGCCGGGGCAGATTTTGATATCGGAAAGATTGGCGCACTGTGAGAAAAAAGAAACCAGTAGACCAGCGGGAACTCAAAGCAGATGAGAAGCTGCTGTGGAATCTGGTGACCCGTACTGTAACGCCGATGCGTGCAGCCGAGCCAAAAGTTGAACCGCCCGAAGACCTGGCCGCACAAATGGCATCCCTTATGGCACCAACCATCAAATCTGTTCCGATGAGTGCCGCAAATCTAAGAGCAGCCAAAACCGCAGCGCATGCGCACAAAATGACTGGCGAAACGAGCCTGAAGAACAAAGCAAAAGCTCTAAAAAGTCCTGCCCCGATTACCAGCCATCTGGACCGACCGGTTTACCGGAAGATTTCCAAGGGCCGTGTGCCGATCGACAGCACGATTGATCTACACAACATGACGCAGGAACAGGCGGTTCGCCGCTTGTTGAGCTTTCTGACCCAGGCGCATGACCTTGGCCAGCGCCACGTCCTGGTCATCACCGGAAAGGGCGGTTCTCCCACCAGCGAAGGGGTATTGAAGCGCATGCTGCCGGTCTGGTTGAACACCCCGGCATTTTCCGCCATCGTCAATGGATATCAGTCGGCCAGCCGCAACCATGGTGGTGATGGCGCGTTTTATGTTCGTTTGCGCAAATGGCAATAGGATTTGAGCAATGACACCTTTTGGAGAACGATTGCGCGAATTACGCGCTGAAAGAAACATGACTCAGAAGGAACTGGCCAAGAAGATAGGCGTTTCTGCAGCCTATCTGTCGGCGCTGGAACATGGCAAACGCGGCACACCAAGATGGATTTTGGTGCAACAGATCATCGCCAGTTTGAATATCATCTGGGATGACGCGGACGAGCTGCAAGGCTTGGCGCTTCGCTCGGCACCACGGGTAACCATCGACACAACGGATCTTTCACCGCGCGCAACTGAACTGGCCAACCTGCTGGCGTCCGGTATCGAAGTGTTGTCAGACGAAAATATCGAGGATCTGCGCATTCGGCTCGATGCAGCCATTCGAAACAGCGCCGCAATCCCCAAATATTTGCCAAGAGAGTAAAGCAGTTCGGCGTCAGAAGAGTGAACGAAGCTCTTCTTCGCGATCATTGATCAGCCAACCATAATAGTTTTCCTGCGGCTTGATCATGGACTTACCGGCCCTCTTGCGACTCTTGTTTTTTCTCAACAGGGCCTGAGCGCGCGCAATCGGACTCCCCGTATTATAAAGCGTAGCGGTAATGCCAGGATTGTCCGAAATATCAAACCCCGCATAATCCCTGTAAGCTTCAATAGAGCTTGCCAATGTTGCCGCGATATAAGGCAACGTCTTTTTGGGGTCCATAATTGTGCCGTAGACTTGTTTGCCATCCGTCACATCAATCTTCTCTGCGCCAGTGACCGAACTGACATGGTCGGTCATCATCAGGGCTGTCAATGGATTGAGCTGTCCAATGCCGAAAGTCTGTCCGGCATAAAATGGCTGGAAGAAGACCGCGCTAAATCTGTTGTTTGGATAAGCTTTGCCGTCAACTTTCTTGCCCCGGAACTCACGCTCCCAGACCAGCTCCCGGCAGGTCCAGATTTTCAGACTTGTCGAAAGCTTGTCGCAGGATTTGAATTGCGGCCTTTCAACGAATTTTGAGATGGTCTCACCATCATACTCAAAATCGATATCCGATTTCACATAGGCCAGCGCTTTGACGTAATAACTTTGCGCGCGATCCAGTGCATCGACATTGTAAGTGTGCTCTCCAACAATCGCACCAACCATATGAATGGGGTCGATACCAAATTTCTTGGATATCGACTTGATATCGGCGATCAACCTCTTGTCATTGCGCAACAGGCGAACAACCTTGCTGTACTTCTTGTCAAAGCTGGACTTTAGCGCCTTGGTTCGGTTTTTCGAAGCGCCAGGAATTGCGGGTTGTTCCGTGTTTTGATTGCCTGGATGCAGTTTGACTATGGCGTGAGCCGGCGTGCCGAAAGTCACCGCGCCAATGACTATGCCCGTTATTGCCAGAAGCCTTGCTTGGTTTCTTATCCGAATCATTTCCGAATCCCGCCCGCGAATCGTGCGTGAAGAGATAAAAAATCGTGCTGATTCTGTCGAGTAGGCGATTTATGATTATTGACGTGCGTGATTTTTAGGTCACAGGATGAAACGAGACAAATCAGCGTTCTTGGCAATGTCACCGACGTTCTTGCGCACATATTCAGCATCAATCGTATAGGACGCCCCGGATTTGTCCGGAGCCTCGAACGATATGTCGTCGAGTACATGTTCCATGACTGTCTGTAAGCGCCGCGCCCCGATATTCTCGACTGTATCGTTCAAGTCCACCGCAATGCCAGCCAATTCGTCAATCGCATCATCTGTAAATTCCAAAGTCACATCTTCGGTGCCCATCAGCGCGACATATTGGCGAATGAGACTCGCTTCTGTTTCGGTGAGAATACGCTTGAAATCTTCTTTGGTCAGCGCCCGCAGCTCAACGCGGATTGGCAACCGTCCCTGCAATTCCGGTAACAGATCTGAAGGTTTTGCTATATGGAATGCACCCGAAGCTATAAACAGAATATGGTCTGTTTTCACCGGGCCGTGCTTTGTTGCAACCGTTGTGCCTTCAACCAGCGGCAACAAATCACGTTGCACGCCCTCGCGGCTCACGCCAGCACCTGATCTTTCGGTTCCGGCGGCAATCTTGTCGATCTCGTCAAGAAAAACGATGCCGTCATTTTCGACAGACGCAATGGCTTCCTGCACCAACTGGTCTTCGTCCAGAAGCTTGTCGGATTCATCATTGACCAGATGCTTGTAGCTGTCGCGCACACTGGTTTTGATCTTTTTGGTGCGCCCGCCAAAGGCCTTGCCCATCATGTCGCCGAGATTTATCATGCCAATCCCGCCAGGCATACCAGGTACTTCAAACCCACCAGGATTGCCGGTATCGGCAACCTCAATCTCGATTTCCTTGTCGTCCATTGAGCCTTCGCGCAGTTTCTTGCGGAAACTGTCACGTGTCGCCGGGCTTGATGTCGGGCCCACGAGCGCGTCAAGCACGCGCTCTTCGGCATTCACATGTGCTTTGGCTGTGACTTCCTCGCGCTTCTTTTCCCGTACCAGACCAATGCCGATCTCGATGAGATCACGAATGATCTGTTCGACATCGCGCCCAACATACCCCACTTCAGTAAACTTGGTGGCTTCGATCTTGATGAACGGTGCACCGGCCAGCTTGGCAAGGCGTCGCGAAATCTCCGTTTTGCCCACACCGGTCGGCCCGATCATCAAGATGTTCTTCGGCATGACTTCCTCACGCAAGCTGTCATCGAGCTGGAGCCGCCGCCAACGATTGCGCAAGGCAATGGCGACGGCGCGCTTGGCATCTTTTTGACCAATGATGAACCTGTCGAGTTCAGACACGGTCTCGCGAGGGGAAAAATTCGTCATGTTCGTTTCACACTTTTATCGGGGGTAGTTTGTTAATCACAGATGTGGGGAGGGTAGGGCGCACAATCAAGACTCGAATGCGCTGCCAGCCAGCTCCGAACATGATCACCATCATGCCAATAACCAGCAAAATCATGGCAAATGGCGGCACGCCGGTGGAGTTGGCCGTGCGTTCCACCATGTAATAAACACCCAATGACCCAAAATAGGCCAGGGTGGGGATCAGCAGCGAACGCCGGTCAATTGCCAGAGCGATATAAACAAAGGCAATAATCAGGATCGCCAGCATGATCGAGGCATTGGTTCCCGGTTCGATCTCACCAAGCACGACGTCCTGACCTGTAGCGAGAATGAACAACGGATGAACCAGCAAGGGTGCAGAGATAACGTGCAACCAGAACGCGCAATCTGACCAAACAGTAAAACGCTCACGATCCCTGAGGTCAAACATCACCGCAACAGCAAACACGACGAAACCGCAAATCAGCGGCACATAGAGTGTCCGCTCTAAAACAAGCGGAATGAGTTCCACTGTTGGCAGGGCCACGCGCCCTTCCGTGACACCGTCGTAAAAATACAAAAAAGTCCACAAAAACGCCAATCCGGTCAGGCTGAGCGCAATTGCCGCTGCCATGATCGGCACGCGAAACCGCCAGAAATAGACAACAGCCGCAGCAGCTGTCCCACCAAATATCAGGCTGCCATAGGAGCCAATGACCGGTCGAAGCGCCAGAGCCATTGCTGGGTTTTGTTCAATGGCGTCAAAATCGATCTGTTCGCCCACATAACTGCCCAGCAGTGTTGCGATACAGATGATAAACCCGACGCCAAGAACAGTTGATGACAGTTTCATCCTGTGTTGGCGGGTGATGAATTCGGCCACAAGCCAGATCAAAACCGCTGTAATAATGACAATTGTGTTGGTCGCATCGTCAAAGAA
>CAJHZC010000112.1_pt1 | contig 48795 bp, 39 predicted proteins | sample 9198911 | NCBI WGS metagenome assembly CAJHZC01 (sample SAMEA7708336, study PRJEB35096) | sediment metagenome | biome: marine neritic benthic zone biome [ENVO:01000025]; feature: sediment [ENVO:00002007]; material: shallow marine sediment [ENVO:03000034] sea grass bed [ENVO_01000059] ...
CAATCGCTTTCCAAGTAGGATGATCTTTAGGCGGCCACGATCTGACCGGCTATAGATTCGGGTGGTTCCCACGCGACGCGGCGACAAAAGTCCCTTGTCTTCATAAAACCGTAATGTACGTAGGGTAACTCCAAACTCATCTGCAAGTTGACCGATGCGATATGTCACCTCCATAGGGACAATCTTCGAATAATCTTGGTTGTTCATTTAATGGTTTCCTTTGGCAAAGTTTATCGATCTCAATCGAGCTACCTGCCTGCCATCAGTCAGCATATGATGATCAAATTCATATCTAGAGCGATTTGGTCGATTTCCCAACCACTTTTTGACTAATTCACGATAAAAGTAACGTAACGTTGGGTTACTTGCGGTTACGTAATGGCATGTTACGTCAACTGCAAGTCCTTTTTTCTGACGCATTTTCTGGGTGGGTCAAATACCGTTCATGAATTTTTACCTTAGTTAACGGCTTGTTTACCACGTTCGTTAAAGAGTTGTTATGTGGCGTTTTGAGTCGTCGCTGGGGATGCGTGCTGCTCAAGATTGCACCACGCATGTGGTGAATTGCCCTCTCTTTATTGAAGCTCGCCTCTGTTTGGTGGCTGAATACAGGAACTAAATAATCGATGCGTAATCGGCACGACGACACAAATGGTACTCTGGATCGGCTCAATGATGCACTAAGTGCCCTGGAGGGGCGCATAGGCATACCGCGCGCACAATCAAGACAACACAACGAGCTTGATGCAATTCGCGCGCGTCAATCGGCACTCGATTCTTCACCCTATGGGCATCCAAATGCACCACGACAACCTGCCATGGATAATTCCGGCCAACTGCGAAGCGAGATCCAACAGTTAAGAGCAGAGCTTGAGCGCGGCGTTGCTGGTAATATGAATGCCGGCTTTCAGGACATTCGCAATGAGTTGAGATCAATTCAACAAAGCACGGGCCCAACCCACACAGTAACGGGGTCTGGCGCTACGGAAGAGCTTCGCGCCGATATTGCCCACTTGAAGGCCGATGTCTCCCGGTTGGCGCAAGAAGAAACTCTTCAAGCTTTGATGGAACGCTGGAGTGTTGTTGAGCGAGAGATCTCCATGCTGCCCAACACGCTAGGATCTCGTGAAGAGTTGTTGGCACTGTCAGAGCGCCTGGATCACGTCCAACACACCATTTCCGCATTGCCGCAAGAGCAACGCTTTGACGGAATTGAGAATCAAGTTCGCACGCTGGCGTTGGCTCTCGAGCAGATTGCTGAGCAGGGTGAATCGGCAAGATTCCCTGTCGATGGTTTGAATTCTCGCTTCGATGAGATCAGCCGAGCAATCGCTGCGATCCCCTCTTCGGGTGAAACTGGTGGTGTGACCGCCGATGCTCTTGAGCGGATCGAAGCCCGGATCAGTTCGCTGTCACGCATTCTGGAAGACGACAATGCGGTTACGGCATCCGACAGGCTGGATGACCATTTTGCAAAGCTGGCTGGTCGCCTGAACATGATCCAGGAGGAAACAGCAAATCTTCGTACCCATGCGGCGACGGCAATACCGACTGAAGCGTTTGGTCGTATCGAGCATCAGATCGAGGCCCTGGCCTCTAGGCTCGACCAAGTTGCGCAGCCGTCACCTGCACCAAGCTATGATGCAGAATTTGCCAATCTAAGCGAGCGATTGAGTTCGCTTCATCAGGAAGCCATTGCGCTAAAAGCCATGAATGGCGCGACCTTCCCAACCGGTGCAATCGAAGCGCTGGGTGAGCGGATAGAAGGTCTTGCGGCCAAGCTTGGTTCTGAACAATCAGAAGCTGGCGCCAACAATTATGATGATATCCTCAAGGATCTGGATGAGCGCCTTGTCTATGTCATCGACAAGGTCAACACGAATTCAAACATCACGCAGGAGACCGCGCAGGCTCTGGTTTCTTCGCTCGATACGCGCATGGACGAAATTGCGCGAAGAATCGATGAGAATGAAACAAAGAGCTTTGCGGTACCTTCACTGGAATCGCTTGAAAGCCGCTTGGAAGACATCGCCCAGATGCTTGGGTCGGGCGGAGACGCAAATGTTAATCCACCAGCGGTTAGCCTGGCCAATCTGGAAATTCAGGTTGAGCAACTCACGCAAAGCTTGAATGGATCGAGCGCACCCTTCGATCAAGATAGTTTGATGAGTGCGGCCCGTGCCGCTGCCGAAGAAGCCATCGCGCGCATGAGCGAAGACGGTTCAGCGCCGGTTTCAAACAACCTCCAGGACCTGGCAGTTGATCTGAAGGAGCTCGAACGTCTTTCACGTGACAGTGATACCCGAAACACAAGAACCTTTGAAGCAATTCACGACACGCTTCTGAAAATTGTTGAGCATCTTTCGAATCTGGAAGGAACGGTCAGCGCTCCAGCGCCTGCCGCCTTCATGCAGCAGCCTGAGCCACAAAGCCAACGTGTCGAAGTGCCAAATGCGCCAACAATAGCGCCGATTGAAGAACCCCAGGAAGAACCAGCTGAAGTTCCACCGGTACTCGACGATGTGGACTTTGAACCTGCTGTGCCTGTGCCCCCAGCGCCAAGACCCAAACTGTCACCAGCAGAGGCGGCTGCAGCCGCGGCTGAAGCGGCACTCAAGGATAGCAACGCGCCGCCGCGCCAGAAACCAAGCGACGCCCAGACTGCAGCGGCCGACGAACCGGGCAGCAAGTCAATCTTGAAGGGCATGGCCAAGAGGCTGCGCGGTGAAGCACCGCCGGCAGTAAAAGCCATGACCGAAGACCAGGATGTTGGCGAAGTGCTGACAGTAACGGACGTTCAAATTGAAGACCAGGATCCTGAAGCTGCGCTCATGGATGAGCCCATTGAACCTGGTTCTGGGGGCGCAGACCTCGGTGAAATCATGCGCCGTGTGCGCGAGGAAAGATCAGGTGCCGTCCCCGTTGTGGGCGCACCAGATGAAAAAGTGGCTGCAGAAGGACCGGCGCCGGCGCCAAAAGATGACAGCGGCAAGTCAGATTTCATCGCAGCTGCACGGCGCGCTGCAAAAGCTGCCGCAGCCGACGCAACAGTTGCTGCCCGGAATGAAGATAAGGGCAAGTCCAAGGGGATGTCGTCCTTGGGCGCCATGTTGACCAACCGCCGCAAGCCCATCCTGATGGGCGCCGGTGCAATTTTGCTGGCACTTCTTTCGCTGCCACTTCTACGTGGTTTCATCTTGCCAGCGCCCGACACAAGCCAGGTCGAACTGCAATCACAGGAAGCAGTCGTTGAAGACACCAGCGTGGCAGCAATACCAGAGATTGAAGAACCGGTTGAAGAAGCACCGGTCATTGTCGAAGACACTGTGGTTGAGGAAGCCATTGTTGACCCCGAGCCGCTGACCATAACTGAGCCGGAAGCAGCAATTGAACCCGTTGAAGCCAAGGCATCATCGGTCGAGCTTAACCTGAGCATCGATGACATCCCGCAAGAGGTGGGCCCGATTGCCCTGCGCGAAGCTGCAGCGGCGGGCGATCGTATCGCGCTATACTTCGTTGGCGACTATTATTCAGGAGGCGTTCCCGGCCAATCTGGCAACGATCTGAAAAAAGCGCTGAGCTGGTATGAAAAATCTGCCGAATTGGGCTATCCCTTGGCACAGTACCGACTGGCGAACTTTCATGAAAAGGGCTTTGGCACAGAACGTGATTTGAACGCGGCCAAAAAGTGGTACCAGATGGCAGCCGAACAGGGAAATGCCGCTGCCATGCATAATCTGGCAGTACTCTACGCAAATGGTGTCGACGGTGTTGCTGATTTTGATTCAGCCACGCGCTGGTTCCAGCAAGCTGCTGAATTTGGCTTGAAGGACAGCCAGTTCAACTTGGGCATTTTGTCAGCCAAGGGCGAAGGCGTGGCCCAGAACATGTCTGAATCATACAAATGGTTTGCTGTTGCTGCCCGAACCGGCGACCCGGATGCTGCAGCCAAACGCGATGAGGTTGCGAAAATTCTATCGCCTGAAGATTTGGAGACTGCAAAGACTGCTGCTGAATTGTGGAAAGCGAAGCAGATTGACGAGGAAGCAAACTTGGTTTCGATCCCCGACGAATGGATTGCCGATCAAACCGCTACGGCATCTGCGCCGACACAGGCACCACAGCTTGATGCTGACCAAATGAAGAAGGCCGTGCAGAACATTCAGGCCATTTTGAACAATAATGGTTATGATGCAGGCCCGGTCGATGGTGTGATGGGTGAGAAAACCAAGATTGCAATCAAGGCATTTCAAGAGGCCAATGGTCTTGAGCCAACAGGCGAAGTGAATCAGGCCTTGGTGGCAAAGCTTCTCGAATTGAACCAATCCAACAGCTGACGCAAAAAAACTGAAAGATTGTAAAGCATCCGGATGATACCGGTTGTTTTTCTGCAAACCTGTTTTCCTCGCGCGATTAGGCCCCAAATTAAGTCAGAATCAATCGAAAGCGTACGCCATGGCGGATACTCCAGAACAGACAGACATTGTTTCGGGTCGGCCGGCCATTCTGCTTGCGTTGGCTGGTTATCTGCCATTTCTGCTTCTCTTGCTGGCCATCGGACCGTTGAATGAGAGACTTGCCGGCATCGCCAGCATTTTTGCCCTGCCCAGCTGGTTTTTTGCCCATGTGATGGCCGTTTATGGTGCTGTGATCCTGTCCTTTTTGGGCGGCATTCGCTGGGGCGTTGCCATGGTGGGTCGTGGCGATACATCGCTGCGGATAAAGGAGCTGGTCATGAGCACTGCACCATCCCTGGCAGGGTGGGCAGCCGTCTTCATGCCAAGATCTGAAGGACTCTATTTTCTGGCGATTTGTTTTGTGTTGCAGGGCTTCTGGGATCTTCGCCTTGTTTCGGCCAATCGTGCTCCACAATGGTTCCGCACGCTCAGGCGCCTTTTGACGATCCTGGTCAGTGTGACACTGTTCCTTGCCGGATCAATGGCATAGGACATCCAGCTAGATGCCGACGATATCCTTGGATGCCACTGCATAAATCTGATCGCGACCCTGCATGTAAGCGCGCAGTTTTGTGCGATCAAAAAGCCGGGCAAAGGCAGGATCGGCCAAATGCAATCCGCCCGTCAACACGCCAAAAGACGGCATGATAATTCGTTTGCCATCACATGCAAAGCAAGCACGACGCACGCGTTTGCCTCGTAGTTTGATACTTGCACAGGGATGCAAATGGCCAGCGATTTCATATCCTCGTTCGCTCACACGTGGAATATGCCGCATGATCATATTGCCTACCGCGATTTCAGTCGCAGTTTCACCAGGCAGATGATCCGGTGCAGACGGGTCATGATTGCCAGTTATCCAAATCAAACGTCGTTTGAGCGCAAGTGTCGAGATCATCTCGATCGCATTTGTATCCAATCTGTGACTGGCATCATCATCATGAAAGCTGTCGCCCAGACTGATGATGATTGACGGATCATATTTGACTACCAACGCTGCCAGGCGCGTCAAGGTGGCGCCGGTATCGTAGGGTGGAAGATACTGCCTGCGCCGAGCAAAGGATGATCCCTTTTCAAGATGCAGATCAGACACCACAAGAGCGCCCAACTTTTCAAAGAACAGAACTCCCGCAGGATCCAGCAAAACGCTTTCGCCAGCAAAACGTATGGGCAAAGCCATTCCGCTGCGCATATGTTCAATTGTCTTCAGCGCCTGGTTCAAAACACCACCTTAAAAACTCTCGCCCATTGCCTCGCGCACGAGATCATCCGCGCTCATCGAAATTTCCGCCAGCAGTTCCTCACTGGTTTCATCGGATGCAATACTCTCTTTGCCAATCTCCAGCATGACCGGTACGGCAAGCGGCGAAATCCTCTCTAGTCTCTTATGCACGATTCGTCCCTTGATGCGCGACAACAATGCGCCCACACGCTCAACATCCAGAAATCCTGCACGCGCATCTTGCCGGGTGGCCTGCATCAATATGTGGTTTGGCTCATGACTACGCAGCACGTCGTAAATCAGATCCGCGGAAACGGTGACTTGCCTGCCGGTCTTTTCCTTTCCTGGATGTCGTTTTTCAATAAGACCAGCAATAATCGCACAATTGCGGAAAGTCCGTTTGAAAATGAAACTCTCGTCAAGCCACTCTTCAAGATCATCACCAAGCATGTCCTGGTCAAACAGCGAGGCAAGAGGCATTTTATTGTGTTGGATCATGGCACCAAAATCGCGTAATCCCCAAATGGCGATGGAATAGTCGGACGCCACAAATCCGATGGGACGTGCGCCAGCCCGCTCCATACGGCGCGTAAGCAGCATGCACAGCGTTTGATGCGCCAAGCGCCCTTCAAAGGGATATGCGACCATGTAAAACCGTTCGCCACGTGGAAACGTCTCCACCAACATTTCGCCTGGCTTGGGCAACATCGAAAAATGCTTCTGATACCCCAACCATTGCGATACTTGCTTCGGCAATTTGTCCCAGGTGTCAGGGCGATCGAGCATGTGTCGTACCTGTTCGGACAAGTAGGTTGTGGTTGGAAATTTGCCGCCGGCATAGGCCGGGATTTTCGCATCATTGCTGTCGGATTTTGAAACAAAGCACTCATTCTCGCGAATGCCTTCGAACCGCAATATTTTGCCAGCAAACAGGAATGTGTCACCAGGCATGAGCATTTCCAGAAACAATTCCTCGATCTTGCCCAACACAGGCCCGCCGCGCATGGCTTTGCTGGTGGCGCGCCCGGCACCGCTTGTTTTGCCACGGTTCCGGGTCATCCGAATATTGAGCATGGGTGCTTCAATGATGGTGCCCGCATTGAGCCGGTACTGTTGAGCGACCGATGGATGCGTAATGCGCCAAGTTCCATCGGCTGTCTTTCGAATGCGAGCGAACCGGTCATAGGCTCGAAGCGCGTAGCCACCGTTTGCAACAAACTCAACACATGCATCGAAGATGTCGCGGCTGATATGGTTATAAGGGGCAGCCGACGTGATCTCCTCATAAAGAACATCGGCATTAAAAGGCATTGAGCAAGCCATGCCCAAAATGTGCTGGCACAGCACATCGAGTGTGCCTTGGCCAACAGGAGGCGTGTCCTGTGCGCCAAGGTAGTTCGCATCCAGCGCAGCCTGGCACTCCAGCACTTCGAACCGGTTGGCGGGTACCAGATAGGCGCGCGACGCTTCATCCATCCGGTGGTTTGCCCGCCCGATCCGCTGTGCAAGACGGCTGGCACCCTTTGGCGATCCGACATGGATCACCAGATCCACATCGCCCCAATCAATACCAAGATCCAATGTTGATGTTGCAACAACAGCACGCAACGAATTGTCGGCCATAGCCTGTTCCACCTTCCGGCGTTGGCTGACATCAAGAGAACCATGATGGAGCGCAATTGGAATTCCTTCCTCATTGATGGTCCAAAGTTCGCGGAAAATCATCTCCGCCTGGCTGCGCGTATTGACAAAAATCAAGGTTGTTCGGTGCTTGTTTATCGCATCCATGACTTCGCCCATTGCATATCGGGCTGAATGACCAGACCAGGGAATACGCTCTTCAGAATTCAGTATGGAAATTTCCGGTTTGGCACCGCCTTCGACAACAATCAATTCGCTCAGATGGACCGGCAGATTTGCTTGTTGTGGAAGCAACCATTTTTGTAGATCTGCAGGTTCTGCAACGGTGGCCGACAATCCGATCGCCTTCAAGGCAGGGCGCAATCTCCAGAGCCGGGCCAGGGCCAATGAAAGCAGATGCCCTCGTTTTGATGTCACAAGACTGTGCAATTCATCGAAAACCACAAACCGAAGATCGCCAAAGAACCGATCCGCATCCTTATGGGATAGTAGCAATGCCAGCTGTTCCGGTGTTGTCAGCAAAATATCAGGCGGATTGAGTTTCTGCCGTTGCCTTTTGGCATTGGGTGTATCGCCTGTACGGGTTTCAATACGCACCGGCAGATCCATCTCAGCAACTGGCATGGCGAGATTACGCTCGATATCTACAGCCAAAGCTTTGAGCGGCGAAATATAGAGAGTATGCACACCAGGCTTGACTTGTCCGGGCTTTGGCGTGCTGCGTCTGGTCAGGTCAACAAGAGCAGGCAAAAAACCGGCCAGGGTTTTGCCTGCACCGGTTGGTGCAATGAGTAGCGTCGATTGCCCGGCTTCCGACTTGGCAAGAAGCTCGAGCTGGTGCGCACGGGGTTGCCAGCCTCTCTTGCCAAACCAATCTATGAACTGCGGTGGCAGGCCAAACCCTGTGGCTTTGTCAATGCCAACTGTTTCAATCACGCTCATGAGCACCAGAGATAAGGCGGAAATGCCCATTCGCCAAGTTGAAATGTTCACGTTTCGGTCTATCTTGTGTCGATGCGCCCTGAAGAGCTCTTACGACCCACCCCGAAAGGGCTTTATTGCCCGCTTGGCGACTTTTATATCGACCCCGTGAGGTCGGTGGAGCGTGCCTTGATTACCCACGGACATGCTGATCATGCCCGCGCGGGCAATGCGCATGTGCTTGCTACCAAGGAAACGCTGGACATTATGGCAATTCGATACGGCGATAATTTTGCGACCTCGACGCAAAGCGCCGGATTGGGTGAAGTTATGGAGATTGGGGGCGTAACGGTATCCTGGCATCCGGCAGGTCACGTGCTGGGTTCAGCACAGATTGCAGTTCAAAAGGACGGTTTAAGGATCGTGGCGTCAGGCGACTACAAGCGTCGCGATGATCCGACATGCGCCAATTTCGAGTTGGTTGAGTGCGATGTTTTCATCACCGAAGCCACATTTGGGCTACCGGTGTTTCGACATCCCGATGACCGGGAGGAAATCGCCAAACTCTTGAAGAGTGTGCGTCAATTCCCTGATCGGGCTCATCTGGTCGGCGCCTACGCATTGGGCAAGGCGCAGCGTGTGATCGCACTTATCCGCCAGGCCGGTTACCAGGATCCGATATTCATACACGGCGCGATGCAAAAATTGTGCGACTACTATCAGAGCCAATCAATCGATCTTGGCGACCTTGAGCCCGCCACGATAGAGGGTGCCGACAAATCAAAATTTGCAGGCAGGATTGTGGTAGGACCGCCATCGGCCTTTGCTGACAAATGGTCGCGCCGCTTTCCTGACCCGATCCACTGTTTTGCGTCGGGCTGGATGCGGGTTCGGGCGCGCACCAAGCAAAGAGGCGTTGAACTGCCCCTGATTCTGTCGGACCATTCAGACTGGGACGAGTTGACCGAGACGATAAATCAAACGAAGGCATCCGAGGTTTGGGTGACCCACGGCCGGGAAGAAGCACTGGTACGTTGGTGTGAACTTAATCAGATCCGCGCCAAGCCACTCAACATGGTCGGCTATGAAGACGAGGCCGAGTGATGAAACCGTTCGCCCAACTTCTGGATCGCCTTGTCTTGACCCCTTCGCGCAATGCCAAAGTGCGGCTGCTTGTCGATTATTGTCACAACACGCCAGATCCAGATCGGGGCTATGCAATTGCAGCCATTACACGCGATCTTGACATATTGAGTGTGAAACCAGCGATGATCCGGGCTTTGGTGGAAGAACGGGTGGATCCCGTTTTGTTTGGCTACTCTTATGATTTTGTTGGCGATATGGCTGAGACAATCGCCCTGATCTGGCCCAACAGCGTCGTAGAACATGCTTCGAAAGCAGAAATTGATCTGCGGCTCGCGACCATTATCGAAACATTGCAAGCGGCTTCGCGTTCTGACGGGCCTAAACTGGTTGAAAACTGGCTCGACCAACTCGACGATCAGGGCCGATATGCGCTCATCAAGCTGATCACGGGTGGATTGCGCATCGGTGTGTCCTCTCGCTTGATGAAACAGGCATTGGCCGATTATGGCGGCAAGGACATTACCGAAATCGAAGAACTTTGGCACGGGCTGAAAGTGCCTTATATTGAGCTGTTTGCCTGGCTGGACGACAAAGCCGAAAAGCCGGTTAATCTGGCCGCTGCACCGTTCAGGCCGGTAATGCTGGCGACACCGACGGATGCCGATGAACTGACCAAGTATGAGCCCGGTGACTACTCTGCTGAGTGGAAGTGGGATGGCATTCGCGTGCAGGCAACATCTGAAAAGGGCATTGCGCGCATATACTCCCGAACTGGCGATGACATCTCCCAATCCTTCCCGGATCTGCTTGAAGCCATGAATTTTGAGGGCTGTATTGATGGCGAACTTCTTGTTGGTCGGCACCAAAACGGCAAACTGAAAGTGGGTACTTTTTCTGATCTTCAGCAACGACTTAACCGCAAGACAGTTTCGGCAAAGAAACAGGCTGAATTTCCGGTTTTTGTTCGGGCCTATGATTTGTTGCAAGAAGGGGATCAAGACTTGCGCAAACTGCCATTTAGGGCGCGGCGCGATCGCTTGGAGCGTTTTATCAATGATTTATCGGCTGATCGATTTGATCTTTCTGAACAGCTTGCGTTCGGCAATTGGGAGGAAATTGCTCAGATGCGCGTTTCAAAACCCGATCCTGTGATTGAAGGGATCATGCTCAAGCGTCATGATTCCGACTATGTGCCGGGTCGGCCCAAGGGACCCTGGTTCAAATGGAAACAGGATCCAATGCTGATCGATGCTGTATTGATGTACGCGCAGCGGGGTCATGGCAAGCGCTCGGGCTACTACTCGGACTACACGTTTGGCGTTTGGACGGGGCCGTACGATGATCCGAAAATAGTACCTGTCGGGAAAGCTTATTTTGGTTTCACCGATGAAGAGCTAAAACATATCGACAAATTTGTGCGCGACAACACTGTCGATCGTTTTGGCCCGGTTCGAGCAGTGCGCGCCGAACCCGATCACGGGTTGGTGCTGGAGATTGCCTTTGAAGGTCTTAACAAATCGACGCGTCACAAGTCGGGCGTGGCGATGCGTTTTCCACGAATTTCAAGACTGCGCTGGGACAAGCCGGCAAGAGAAGCCGACCGGCTTGAAGCATTGGAGGCGTTTCTGAATTGAGATACGATTTTGTTGTCTACCTTGAACGGATTTGTAATCAATTAGGTATTATAGCTACCGGATCTGATCATAACTAAGCCCCATTTTCTTGGAACTTGTTTCCGAATTGCAGGGCTCAACGTTTTGGATGTGACAAAGATGCAGACCAATCAGTTTCTGGGTGACACAGTCGGCCGTACCATAATCAAGCTTCTCGTTATCTCCATTTTGGTGGGTATGGTGATGAGCGTCTTTGATATTGCGCCCTTCGATGTGCTTTACGGTATTCGCGATTTCTTCATTCGCCTTTGGGAAAGCGGCTGGGCAGCGCTTGGCCGGTTTGGTGATTGGCTAATTCTGGGCGCCAGCGTTGTTGTGCCAGTTTTCATACTGATCCGGTTGTTGAATTATCGAGGGAGCTAACAATGATTGATCGTCGAAAGTTTCTGATCTTAACACCAACACTTTTTCTGGCACCACCTGCTTTCGCTGAAACAAGGCGTTCGGCCAAAGGCGTAACCCGCCAGGCTTTGCCGTTAGTGAATGCGCTGCGAGAGAACGCAGGCAAGGACGAAGTGATATTCGATCCCGTTCTGGAACGAGCGGCTCTCGAGTGGAGCAAGGAGCAGGCCCTGCGCGGAAAAATTTCGCACCGAAACTTCAAACGACGAATGCGCCAGGCTGGCATCAAGAGCCCGGCTGCGGAAAATGTCGCTTTTGGCCAAGATGGCGTCAAAACCGTCGTTGAAGCCTGGCACGGATCACGCGGTCATCGCCGCAACATGTTGGGGATTTACAACCGCATGGGTGTCGCTGTGGCTCAGAACGCCAATTCAGGAAACCGTCCCTATTGGACGATGATACTCTCTGTTTAGTCCAATAGATGATCTAGTAGGCGAATTCGCTGGCAACGCGGTGCAGGATGCTGTGCAATTCGGCGAGTCGCAGAATGTCGTCGGAATATCCACCACCTATGACCCCGCAAACCGGTATGCCGCGCGACCGGAAATGTGAAATCACCATGCGGTCACGCTGCTCTATGCCAAAATCTGTCAGCCCCAACCGACCAAGTTTGTCTTCGCGGTGAACATCTACACCTGCATTGTAGAAAACAATGTCTGGATCAACCTGGTTTCGAATCTGCTCAAGCGCCAGCGCGAGTGTCTTCAAATAGGCTTGATCTTCAATGCCATCAGTCAATGCCACATCCAGATCGGATGTCTGTTTGGGGTGCGGATAATTCTTTTGAGCATGCACAGATAGGGTAAAAACCCGATCGTCGCCTTCAAATATGGCAGCCGTGCCATCTCCCTGATGAACGTCCAAATCGACTACCAATGCCTTGTCAATCGCGCTGTCCGCCAGAAGCACATGCGCGGCAACGGCGACATCGTTGAATGTGCAAAACCCGGCGCCATGCATCGGACCCGCGTGATGGCTGCCACCTGCCGTGTTGCAAGCAATACCGTTCTCAATCGCAAGCCGTGCCGCCATTACGGTACCCGTGGTTGCGCATTGAGCTCGGACAATGGCTTTCTCGGTCATCTCAAATCCGACAATGCGCTGAATATGACGGGGTACTTCAAATCCGTAAACCTGGTCAACATAGGTCGCATCATGGGCAAGCTTCACCCAGTTTCTCGGTGCAGGAGCAGGCACCAGAAAGCTTTCGTCGCTTGCCAAGCCATCACGTTTGAGCACGTCAGCCAGAAATTGGTACTTGCTCATCGGAAACCGATGACCAAGGGGGAACTTTGCATCATAAGCAGGTGAATGAACAATGGGTAGCGTCATGGCTTCCCACATAGGCTGTGTGAAAAAAATTGCAAATGCGCAGGAATGAACCGCTGGAAAAACCGCACCCCAATCGATAGCGTGGGCATCAGTTCAATTTGTTATGGACATCCATGGATCAGCAATCGGCCGAGTTTGAAGTCACCAACCGCATGGTGTTAGGCATCGCGGTGCCGATGACATTCGCCTTCCTGACAGTGCCTTTGCTGGGCATTGCCGATACCGCCATTGTCGGTCAATTCGGAGATCCAGCCTTGATCGGTGGCTTGGCCGTTGGTGCGATCATCTTCGATATCGTGTTCACCACATTCAACTTTCTGCGAACGGGCACGACCGGGTTTGTTGCGCAGGCTTTCGGCAGAAAGGACAGCGCTGAGCAACAAGCGATATTCATAAGGGCATTGTTGATGGCACTGATCATCGGCTTTGTAATCCTGCCGCTTTCGCCCTTGATAAGAGACTTCGGCTTGTGGGTCATCGATCCGGATGAAGGTGTCTACAAGGCTGCAGCCACCTATATGACCATTCGGTTCCTTGGTGCGCCATTCACCCTGGTCAGTTATGCCATATTGGGCATGTTGCTCGGGCAAGACAGGGCTGTCGCCAATTTGATTGTTCAAACGACGATCAACGGCCTGAACATATTCCTGTCTGTAGTCCTGGGTCTTTGGCTCAATTGGAACATTGTCGGAGTAGCATGGGGTACCGTGATTGCTGAAGCAATCATATCCATTGTAGCCCTGATCTGGATCTGGCGCGGCTTTGACAGGACCCAAACACCCGATCGTGCGCATGTTTTGAACCGCCAAGCATTGTTGAAAATGGTCAGTGTGAACCGCGATATCATGATCCGGTCTTTTGCACTGCTGGCTGCATTCTTCATGTTTACCCGCATGGGTTCCAGCCTCGGAACAGTGACGCTGGCGGGCAATGCCATTTTGATGAATTTCTTCCTGCTTGCGGCGTACTTTTTGGATGGATTGGCGGCCGCTTCTGAGCAACTTGCCGGAAGAGCAGTGGGCGCAGGTGCAGTTAGCGCATTCTGGCAAACAGTGCGCCGGACCTGCGGCTTCGGCTTCGTTCTTTCAGCCATCGCAAGCACCTTATTGTTGTTGTTTGGAGATCGCTTGATAGGTTTCATGACGACCTCTGAAGAAGTACGCATGGTCGCTGGCCAATATTTGGTTTGGGCTGCACTAACACCGGTTGTTGGTGTTTTGGCATTTCAGATGGACGGTGTTTTCATTGGTGCTACCTGGTCCGTCGAGATGCGCAACACAATGCTGATTTCGTTGGTTGTCTTCGTTGCTCTGGGATATGGCCTGATGCCCCTATGGGGCAATCACGGACTATGGATTGCGCTGATCTCGTGGCTCGCCATGCGTGGCCTTGGCATGCTGTACATTTTGCCAAAGCGGGCGGCAAAAATTCCCTTCAATTGATCGGTCTGTTTGCCCAATTATCAAGCATTTCATCGCGCAAGTCAGAGATTGTTTGGAGGCCGCGTCGATCCATCATTTCGGAAAGGCCGCGGTTGATATCATTGGCAATGGTGGGCCCTTGATACACCATGCCCGTGTAGAGTTGCACAAGATCAGCGCCTGCTTGAATCTTTGAAAGTGCCGATTGTGCGTCGTCGACGCCACCAACGCCAATGATTGCCAGTTCTTTTCCTGCCCTCTGACGGGTCTTGGCGAGCATGATGGTGGCGCGGTCAAAGAGCGGCTTGCCTGACAAACCGCCGGCTTCATCCCTCTGTATATGGAGTTTTGATCGATCCAATGTCGTGTTTGAAACGATCAAGCCTTCCAACTCTTGGTCGAGCACTTCGGTTACGATGTCATCAAGATCTTCTTCGGTGACATCGGGCGCGATCTTGAGAAACACGGGAACAAAGGAGCCATACCTATCCTTCATTTCGAGCCGCGCTTCGACGACGCGTGTCAACAGCGATGACAATTGGCTTCTGGTTTGTAAATCGCGCAAGCCCGGCGTGTTTGGTGATGAGATATTGACGGTAAAATAGCTTGCATAGGGATAGAAGGATTTGATCCCTAGGACATAATCATTGATACGATCTGTACTGTCTTTGTTTGCGCCTACATTTACGCCAACGATACCAATCTGCTTTCCTCTCGCTTTGAGACGATGAATGGCAGCGGCATGGCCAGCATTATTGAAGCCAAGCCGGTTGATAACCGCTTGATCATTTTGGAGTCGAAATACGCGTGGTTTTGGATTGCCCGGCTGTGCCTCCGGTGTAATCGTTCCGACTTCGGTGAATCCAAAACCGAGCCTTAACAGGGCGTCGGGAACCTCAGCATTTTTGTCATAGCCAGCCGCCATGCCTACGGGATTGGCAAATGCCAAGCCTGCAATGCTGCACTCAAGGCGCTTGTCGTGATAGGTCTTGCCGCCCGAAACCATACCAGTCTTCAAGGCGCTGATCGAAAGACCGTGCGCTGTTTCGGCATCAAACACAAAACTGGCTGGTCGCAGGAAACCTGTCCAAAAATCGCTGCCCATCCTTATTCAATGTCCTTTGGAAAGACATGCAATTGATTCTCGCCCAGTGGCAGCAATTGCGCCCACGTGACGTCGCTCAGCTCTAATATGCCGTACAAATGAGGGAATTTCACGCCGCCGCGAGAGACTTCATAAATCAGGTCGTCGCCAAGTACCGACTCGTCTACCGCGACAAGCAGCAAATCTGATTGTCCTGCAAAATGCTTGGCGGCGGTTTCACGAACAGTTTGTGCCGTGGAGAAGTGAATAAAACCATCGGACAGATCAATTGGGGCGCCAGCGAACACGCCTTCCTTCTCGGCCTTGGCCCATTGTTCAGCTGTCGCGATTTTGTAGATCAGTTTCTGTGTCATGCAGTTCTTTTAATCGCTGATATTGGTCTGGCCTAGGTTTGGGAGGGCCACCGCACCGTTTTTTCTCACCAGGCCGCAATTATCGCGCATTCTCAGTCTATTGGTCGGTTAAAACGGGATGGCAGAAGGTTTTCTGCCAGTGATAGAGGATCGGGCAAATGACAATTCTGCATACAGGCACCTCCTTGATCGCAGCATCAATTGTGCTGACAACAGCAAATTTAGCACAAGCCGACAATGGTCGCTTTGTGATGGAAAAGACCGAGCAGGGCTACGTGAGAATGGACACCCACACTGGCGCGATGTCGATCTGCGAAGCCAAACAAGGCCAAATAGTCTGCAAAATGGCAGCCGACGAACGCGCGGCTTTCGATGATGATGTGAAAGCACTTGAGGACCGGATCGTCGCTTTGGAACAACGCTTGGACAGCTCGCCCATGCCATTGCTGCGCGAACCAAATGGATTGCCTTCCCAGGAAGAGTTTGAACGTGGACTGGGGTATATGGAAGAGTTCATGCGGCGCTTTATGGGCTTGGCCAAGGAACTCGAGGAAGACCAGACCTAGGCACCCGATCCTAGTGTGAGCAGGGGCCAACAGCTGGATTGTCGAGAATCTCGGCTATGATATCCAGCGCCATGGCACTTTGTTCCAACGGCATGACAGGATGACTGATCAATTCTTGACCAAGCGCTGCCTGAACCGCCGCAGCCTGGTAATGCAAGCCCGTTCCCATGCGTTCAAATCGCTGTGTCTTTCCGCCATGCAAACCCAATTTGTATCGGATGCGGTCAACTAATGCCGGATACATGCTAGGCACCGACGTCCGCACCCCCTTCCAAATGGTGATTCGCTTGGCGCGCAGAAAGTGACGATCGAGACGCAGCACTCCTTTTTCGCAATAGATGACAAGGCAGTTTTCACCGGTCTTCATCAAGGATGTTTCCACCGCGACAGTGACACCATTGCATTTGAGTGTGAACTGGGCATGAGCATTGACGCCGTTGGGCGCAGTGAACCATTTACTTTCTGTGAGTTGAGGTGTGCCAAACAGGTATGAGCAGATTGATATGGGATAGACGCCAAGATCGTGCAGGACGCCGCCACCCAGTTCCGGTGCAAACAGGCGATCTTCGGGATCGTAGCTTCTCTCATACTGCAGAGAAACTTCAGCCCGGATTGGCTTGCCCAGTGCACCTCCATCCAGCATTGCCTTTGCTCTTTGAATAGCCGGAAGGAAACGGCTCCACAGGCCTTCCATGACAAACACACCCTTTTGGACGGCCGCATCCTGAATGGCTTTTACTTCATCCGAGGTCATCGCAATAGGTTTCTCGATAAGGGTTGCCTTGCCGGCATTTATACAGGCCAATGCCTGTTCGACATGAACGGTGTGCGGCGTTGCAATGTAGACGATATCAATCGCGTCGTCGCCAAGAAACGAATCCAGATCGTCATAAGCCCTGAGAAAGTCCTGCGCGTCAGCAAACGCCTGTGCGGTTTCCACCTTGCGCGAGTAAACTGCAGCTCTTTTTGCACCAGGCGCAAAATGCAGATCATCCGCAAACTTGTTGGCGATATTGCCAGTACCAATGATGCCCCAGCCCCACTCTCGAGCGGTCTTCTCAGTGGGATTGTTCATGGTCTTTCCTTTGGTGGAATCACGCATCACTGTTCGAGCGTCTTATCAATTGACTGTCAACCAAAAGCAATTTTTTTGATGAGACAGAAAAAGCATCAACATTCGCTCGACAACTGGCTGGACAGTGGAAAATTTAGTGTTATAAACCGCCCACCTCATAGGCGATCAGCCTGAAATGCCCGGGTAGCTCAGGGGTAGAGCAGCGGACTGAAAATCCGCGTGTCGGTGGTTCAAATCCGCCCCCGGGCACCACGAAATCATCCAAACCAATTAGATTTCTGTTTTGGCTGCGATGCTTGATCAATCGCCCGCTAACGGTATTTCGCCGCCGTGATGAACTCACCAAATGTCTCACACCAGATCAGTACCGTATTGTAGTCTTCCACATTCACACCATCGGGAATTTCAAGCAGAAATCCCTTGAAGGTTTTGACATCGCCAACGTTCAGTGATTCGGCTTTAAGGGGAAGAAACTCGTCTTCGTGCTCAACAAATTCCTTCACTAGATAGGCTTTGTAATCGGGCCCAGGCGCCATGCTCCCCTCGTGGATTATTTGGCTTGCCGATATGCTCACTTTGCCTTCTCCCCAGTGCAGGAAGTCGCTGCCACGTAATTCGCGCGTGAACTGTGCAGAATAAAGTGCGCTTTTTGCTTCCTGTTCCAGCATCGTAGAGTCAGGCGAATCTGGTTCAATCAAGATTGGCAAGAGATAGATGCCAAGTGCAAATCCGGCAACAAATACAACACCATGAGAGAGTAGAAGGGCGATTAGACGGCGCATCTCAATCCTTTCGCTAAGTTCTTGCGATCGATCCGATCAACAAATTGATATCGCTGCAATTGAGGTTATATGCAGCAAGCCAATCAATGGCTGTGATTGTCAATTGGTATTTGCTGAGTTGAGGCCGGGCTATGTTACCAAAAACGGCGACACCAAAGGGTGCCGCCGTTGGGGGCAGGAAGCACGTCTTGGGGAAGGCTCCCTGATGATCTGTCGGTAAACATCTCAATTTCATGGCTACGATCTGAAAGAAAAGCCCGCTAGTGCGAAATTTTGCAAGGCCGTGAAGTGCCTATTCAGCGAGTTCCCACAAATGGTCTTCAAATTCACTGCAGAAGATCACTTCCAATGTGCCGGGGTCATAAAATGCATTGGCTTCGCCGCACTCTTCGATAATAATGTCGAGGGGTTGCGACAGCGAAAACAGTCCATTCAGAACCTTCACCTCTTCTGCGATTAACTGAGCCGCCAAAGATCCGTCATTGACATCAAACCGGAAACTGGTACCAGGCCCACGCTCTTCCATTTCGTCAAGAATACCGCCCCAAGCCGCGTCAGCCTGGTCATATTCATCGGGGCAAGTTTCTGCACGTTCATCTGGCAACTGCATATCTTCTATGAAGGTCTGGCGTTCTTCGGGAAGCGCACCATAGTAGATGCAGACCGTGTTATAAAAGCGCTGTTCATCAATGCCATGAACGCCCCACCAGGGGATTCCGTGGCCACCATCTTCCCGCAGAACAGCCTCCGCCCAAAAACCGATTGCCACGTCATAGGCCAGTTGCAGTGAATCCTGTTCCTCAAACAGGACATCAATTAGAAATATGGAGAAAACGTCCGCAGCGTCCTCCTCCTGTCCAAATATCGGAACTTCCTCGATATCAATAATGGCGTGACCGAGTTCATGGTAAAAAATGCCAATGATGTTCGCTTCGACAAACTCTTCTGAAGCGCGAGCTTGCGATATACAAAGCATATATAAAGCCAGAAAGGCGCCGCAATAGAGTGCGCGCATTGATCTGAGGCTCCGCTTTCCCGACCCACTAAAACAGTTCACAATGCTCTGTCGCACCACGGTTCTCCCAGTTTCCATGTTCAGATCATGCGCGCATGTTGGCCCCTGTCCAATCAAGGACGACCTTGCCGCTTGAACCCGAAAGCATAGCGCTAAATCCTTCTTCAAAGCGATGGGCAGGAAAGCGATCCGTTATGACGTTCGAAACATCCAAACCATTCTGCAGCATCGCAATCATTTTGTACCACGTCTCAAAGATTTCGCGCCCGTAGACACCCTTTATGGTAATCGCCTTAAAAACGATCCGCGACCAGTCCACGGGACTTTTACCGGGTGGAATCCCCAACATCGCAATGCGCCCACCCATCACAAGGACTTCCACCATTTGGTCCAGCGCTCGCTGATTGCCGGACATTTCCAAACCAACATCAAAACCCTGTTCCATCCCCAGATCTGAAATCACGTCATTGATGTCTTGCTTGGAAACGTCGATCGGAACGACATCAGCGACCTTGGTTGCGAGCGCCAGGCGATCTGCATTGATATCGGTGATCGCCACATGACGAGCGCCGACATGCCGCGCAACAGCGGCCGCCATGATGCCAATGGGACCGGCACCAGTGATCAAAACATCTTCGCCAATAAGGTCGAAACTCAATGCTGTATGAACGGCATTGCCGAGCGGATCCAGAATGGCACCAATATCGTCAGAAATTTCATCCGGAAGCGGGATTACATTGAATGCTGGAAGCTTAAGGTATTCCGCAAACGCCCCTTGCTCATTGACGCCAATCCCGCGTGTGGCAGGATCGAGATGAAACTTTCCAGCGCGCGATTGCCGAGATTCCTTGCCAACAAGATGACCTTCTCCGCTAACCCGCTGTCCAATTTTTAGCCCCTCAACCTGACTGCCAAGTTCGACGATCTGGCCAGCAAATTCATGCCCTGTAATCAGTGGAACAGGAACGGTTTTTTGAGCCCATTCGTCCCAGTTCCAAATGTGGACATCGGTACCACATATGCCTGTCTTGTTGACACGGATAAGCACGTCTTCCGGGCCCGGTTTGGGAATGGGGCAGGTTTGCATCCACAATCCGGTCTCGGATTTTGCCTTGACCAGACATGCCATGATGTCATTGACTTTCTTGGTCATGGCAACACACCGAGTTCGCTGCCAACTTTTTCAAATGCACTCAGCGCCTGGTCCAAGTCAGCAGTTGACAGTGCTGCACTCATTTGCGTTCGAATACGCGCCTGCCCATGCGGGACGACAGGGAAGAAAAACCCTGAAACATAAACGCCCTGATCAAACAGGCGTGATGCAAATTGCTGTGCAATTTGAGCTTCTCCCAGCATCACTGGCACAATGGGGTGCTCGCCGGGCAATAGATCAAAACCCAGTGTCGAAAGCCCATCCCGCCAATGGGTTGTGTTGTTAAATAGCTGTTCTCTCAGATCGTCACCTTCCTCCACCAATCGAATCGCTTCAATCGATGCGCCGACAACGCTGGGCGGAAGCGCATTTGAGAACAGATAAGGCCTGGAACGCTGGCGCAACAAATCAATGACCGGCTGAGGTCCGGCAATGTATCCGCCAATTGCGCCACCCAAGGCCTTTCCCAAGGTGCCTGTTAAAATGTCGACGTCATCATTGACTCCAAAATGGGCAGCCGTTCCTTGACCTTTTGGCCCCATAAAGCCGGTGGAATGACAGTCATCGACCATCACCAGTGCTTCATATTGCTTTGCCAGTTCTGTGATCCGGGGCAAGTTTGCCAAATAGCCATCCATCGAGAAGACACCGTCTGTGGCGATCATAATGAAGCGCGCGCCAGCTTGCTTTGCGGCCTTTAGCTGCGATTCCAAATCCTCCATGTCTGAATTCTTGTAGCGCAAGCGCCTGGCTTTACAGAGCCGGATTCCATCAATGATGGATGCATGGTTCAGCGCGTCTGAGACAATGGCATCTTCGGCACCAAGCAGGGGTTCAAACAGCCCACCGTTGGCATCGAAACAGGCGGCATATAGTATGGTGTCGTCTTTCCCGAGAAATTGAGCCAGGCGACGTTCAAGCTTTCGGTGGAGGTCCTGCGTGCCACAAATAAAACGAACACTGGACATACCGTAGCCATACGCTTCCATTGTGGTTTGCGCCGCTTCAATCAGTTCGGGATGATTGGCGAGCCCGAGATAATTATTGGCACATAAATTTATGATATCGTTACGTAATTCGCCATCAAATTGCACCGCAATCTTGCCCGATTGAGGCGACGTGATCTCGCGTTCGACCTTGTACAATCCATCACGCCGAATACTGACGAGAGTTTGATCTACGTGGTTAAGGAATGCACTGCTCATCGGAACCTCCCTGAGACGCTCATCTTGTATTGGGCCAATGGCGTAGACAAGTCCATAATAGCCAGCATCTTTTGCGAATTGCCGCTAAGAATCAGAGAATGTCTAGGCTCCAGCAGATCCTGAATCTTGAAGATGATTGCGGCCTAATCCGCCGAAATCAGACGACATTGAACCGTGAAGCTTTAGGATTGGAGATAGCCGCACTCTGGTCGGCGTCAAAGCATCTGGCTTTGGCGTCTTTGGCCGGCATCGGCTGTCCGAAATAATAGCCTTGCACATATTTGCAGCTCATCAGTCGAAGCAGGTTGAACTGCTCTTCGGTTTCCACGCCTTCCGCGGTAACCTCAATGCCCAATCCGATCGACATGCCAGATATTGCGCGCACAAATTTGGCACGGCGTTCACTTACTTCAAATCCATCAATGAATGATCGATCGATCTTGATTTTGTCGATGGGGTATCTGTTCAGATGGCTGAGCGAAGAATAGCCCGTGCCAAAATCATCCAGCACAATCTTCAAACCCAGATCTTTCAAGCGGAACAGTTCGTCGATAATGGCGTCCTCGTCCTTCAAGATGGTCGTTTCCGTGATTTCGAGTTCCAGTCGTTCCGCTGGAAAATCATACTTTGCCAATGTTCTGGATATGTGGCGATAAAACCGGCCTGAACCCAACTGACGCGGTGAAACATTCAGACCAAGCGTTACATGATTTGGCCACTGCGAGGCATCGGCAATACTGTGCTCGACCACCCATTCACCAATTTCGCCGATCAGTCCGAATTCTTCGGCCATCGGAATGAACTCGTCCGGACTCATCCGCTCATGCTCATTGCTGTCCCAACGCAAAAGAGCTTCAAATCCAACCAGTGCACCATTGCGCGAGGCATGAATGGGTTGATAGAAAACCTTGAAAAGTTTGTTCTTGGTGACTTCGCGTAGAGCCCGTTCGCGGATCCGCTTTTGTGCAATCTCCTGGTCAATCTTGTCGTCAAAAGCGCGGAAATTACGCTTTCCATCCTCTTTGGCCTTGTAAAGCGCGCAGTCAGCATTGGCGAGTGCAGTTTCCACGGGATTTTCATCCTGACCGATTGCGCTGGCACCAATGCTGGCCCCGACATGCACTTCGTTTGAGCTGATTGTATAGGGTGCTTCAAGATTGGAAAGAATGCGGCGCGCCGAACGCTGCACATTGAGATCTTGATTGTGCTCGCATACGAGAATCACGGCAAATTCGTCACCACCAAAGCGCGCCACAATATCTGATGGACGAACACTCTCACGCAATCTCTGGCTAACGGCCACGAGCAATTCATCACCGACCTTGTGGCCATAGGTGTCATTGACCAATTTGAACCCATCAAGATCGACCAACAATAAAGTTGCCTGAAGACCGTCTTCACTGATTTTTCTGACAACATCCTCTACGGCTGTGTTGAACTTGCTGCGATTTGCAAGTCCGGTCAGCGGATCATGATTGGCTGCATGTTCAATCTTTCTGGCGGTTTTCTCCTGCGCGGTAATGTCCTCATGCGTTCCGACCCAGCCACCGCCCGGCAGCGGAGCGTGCACAGATGATATAATCCTTCCGCTTTTGAGTTCAAACTTGCGACGCGCGACCCGGCCGGTTTGCAGTTCGGAGTCAAGTTTGGCAATGGCCTGATCGACATTGCCGACGAACTCGCCGCGCGCTTCTTCGGCCAGCAAAATGCTTCTGAACGAGATGCCTCTGGCGATCTCGTTTGGTGCTTTCTCAAAGATTTCGACGTAGCGTTCGTTCCAGAGCACCAGATTCGCATCAGCATCAAAAACGCTGATGCCCTGGTTCATATTGGCGAGCATGACTTTGAGTTCATCAGAGCGCTCTCGGGCCTGCTGCTCAGATCTGAGCAAACGCAATTCGTCGGCTTTCTGCTGGCTAATATCTTGGAACGTGCCGACAAGACCGGCGACTTCGTTGCCTTCTATGATCGGTTCGCCAATGGCCCTTGTCCAGATTTTTCGACCCTTTGCAGTAACAAGTGGCAGTTCGAGATCCCATCCCTTGCCCTGCTTGATCCCGGTTTCGACTGCTGCGGTTACGAGCGGTCGGACTTCCGGCGTGTAGAAATTGATCGCATCGAGCACATTGGGTTGGTAGCTGTCCGGCACTTCATGCAGTTTACGAGTCTGTTCCGTCCAGGTTGGCCGCTCGTCACCAATCTTGAGCTCCCAGCCGCCGACACCCGATACATCAGCGATTTTTTCCAGCAATATCGAATGACGTTTGAGTTCATCTTCTTTCTGAAGTGCCTCCAGGCCGGATTTTTCCGCCTGCCGATGATCTTCCAGGCCTCTGATCAATCCCTCAACGATATTGGTAAGACGACGGAGCTGCAGTTGCTCCTTGTCGCTGAATTCGCGGGGCTTATTGTCCAGAACGCAAAAGGCACCCAGCACGTGTTCGCCATCAATTGAAATCGGGCAACCAGCGTAGAACCTGATTTTCGGCTTTCCAACGACATAGGGGTTTTCGGCAAATCTTGGGTCTTGTGAAGCATCATTGACCACAAATACTTCGTTGGCCTGAATGGTGTAGTTGCAAAAAGCGTGTTCACGCTCAGTGCACTCAATTTCCAACCCGTGGCGGGCTCTGAACCATTGAATGTCTTCATCCAGGAAGCTGACAACAGAGTAGGGACAATCAAACATGTCGGCTGCCAGCTCGACGAGCGAATCCATGTCGGTTGGTTCCGAACGACCAACCATTTCCAGTTTCTGAAGTTCCCTGAGGCGTGCCTTCTCATTGGCTGGCATAGAATAGTTCAAGCGGGCACCCTAAGTTCGTCCGACCCAAGGACATCCAAACAAAAGGTCATACTTTGGATTGGAAGATTCAGCACTGTGTTCAAAATTGCGCACATATAACTGCTGAGGGGATTCTTGTGGTCTTTTACTGGAAACTGAACATCTTGGCTGGCCAAGGAACCGAAGGTGCATCATGCATCGGATCAAGTCATATAGATGCGTCATTTTCTAACGTTCAAGTTAAAAAGGGATAAACATATTACCTTTGGTAATTGCATTGCCAGAATCAACAATATAGGAATATGATCCTACATATGGAGGATTCGTATGGGCAAGCGAACACAACGCGGACATGTCAGCACTGAGCAGGTTCTCAAAAAACTATCCAGTGGTCGTCAGGGTGCAATTCAGGTCCATGCGCAAGCAAGAATAAACAGCGATGAGTACCGCGCTGCCAGTGCGGTAAAGGACGCAATCGATGAATTGGCCGAACAGCTAACCGGCGATGAGGCCTACTTTCATCTTAAACCACACTCCTCAGGTGGTTGAACAAAGACACTTTTTTTTGCGGGCACAGCCTGACGCAAGGTGAGATTTTTAGACTCTAAGCCTATGGCTATGAATCCTTTCCTGATGCCATGTCTTGGCGGCGGTCTTTACATGCCAAGGTTTAGATCGCCGCTATTTTTGTCCCAAAATTACATTCGCGTGACAATTGCTATTGCAGCCTGCCTTTAACCAAATCCCGGCCATCAACAGGAGCCTCTGAGGCCGAAACCGCTCGATAAGCGCCAAATTTTCACAAAATCTTCACAGTGAATGGCAAGTCGCTCTGGTTTTTTTAAATCGATTAGATTAAGAGAGAGCAAGCTAACTGAGCAGAGTGAAATCATGTCCAGCCAAATAATTCCAGTAGATCCATTTGACTATATCGTTTTCGGCGGTACCGGCGATCTGGCAGAGCGTAAATTGCTTCCCGCCCTGTATCATCGTCAAAAAGATGGCCAACTGACTGAGCCCACCCGCATCATCGGCGCATCTCGCGCCAAACTATCCAATGATGATTACCGCAAGTTTGCCCACAAAGCGCTAAAGGAACACGTCAAGGAAGACCTCGACAAGGAAGAGGTTGAAAAGTTCCTCATCAAACTTTCCTATGTCTCGGTCGATGCCATGGCCGATAAAGGGTGGGATGAACTCACAGAGGAAATCGGACCGGATGAGGGCAAGAAGCGCGCCTACTACCTTGCGGTTGGCCCTTCATTGTTTGGAGAAATCGCCACAAAGCTCAGAGATAACGGGCTGATCACTCAGGAAACGCGGATCATTGTCGAGAAACCGATCGGTCGCGATCTGGAATCCGCAAAACTGCTGAACGATACCTTGGGTGAGGTATTCGAGGAGTACCAGATTTTCCGCATTGACCACTATTTGGGCAAGGAAACTGTTCAAAACCTGATGGCGCTGCGTTTCGCCAACGCGCTCTACGAACCTCTGTGGAATTCCGCGCATATTGATCATGTGCAAATAACGGTCGGCGAATCTGTCGGCCTTGAGGGCAGGGCAGGTTATTATGATCGTGCTGGCGCGCTGCGCGACATGGTGCAAAACCACATGCTGCAACTGCTTTGCCTTGTCGCCATGGAACCGCCGGCATCAATGGATGCTAACGCTGTGCGCGATGAAAAACTTAAAGTCCTGCGCGGCCTTGAACCGATTATCGGCGAGGATGCCACCAAGCTGACGGTACGTGGACAGTATGGGCCGGGCGCATCCGACGGTGGGGCTGTAAAGGGGTATCTCGACGAGTTGGAAGCAGAAAGCGACACCGAAACCTTTGTCGCAATCAAGGCTGAAATCAGCAATTGGCGCTGGGCGGGCGTGCCGTTTTATCTGCGCACCGGCAAACGGCTTCCTCACCGCGTATCCGAGATCGTGATTGCATTCAAGGAAGTGCCGCATTCCATATTTGGCAGCGAAGTAGGCGGCCTGCAGGCCAACAATCTTGTCATCCGATTGCAACCCGATGAGGGCGTAAAGCAATGGATTATGATCAAGGATCCGGGGCCCGGCGGCATGCGTTTCCGCCATGTTCCACTGGATATGAGTTTTGCGGAAAGTTTTGATGTGCGCAATCCGGATGCCTATGAGCGTCTGATCATGGATGTGATCCGCGGAAATCAAACTCTGTTCATGCGGCGCGATGAGGTTGAGGCTGCTTGGCATTGGATCGATCCGATCCTCACCTCATGGGCTGAAAATCAGCAATCGGTACAAAAATATACTGCTGGGACATGGGGTCCATCTGCTTCGATTGCCTTGATTGAGCGCGACGGGCGGACCTGGCACGAAAGCGACTAGACAATGGACATAATCAAGAGTTCAAGCTCTTACAAGCTGCATGAATATGTATCGCGCGAAGCTCTCGCCGAAGCGCTGGCAATATCAGTCTCTGGCGTGCTGGCGGGCGGCATATCAACACGCGGAAGCGCCGTTCTTGTAGTTTCGGGTGGCTCGACACCAAAACTCTTTTTTGACCATCTCTCACGCTGCGACATTGAGTGGGACAAGGTAACTGTCGTATTGGTTGATGAGCGTATTGTGCCTGCAGATCATGACCGGGCCAATGCCAAGCTGGTTGCTGAAAACCTGTTGGTCAACAAGGCGGCAAAGGCGCGGTTTGAGCCATATGCCGTGGATGGCGGTTCACCTGAGCAATGTGCTGAACGCAGTGCAATCCTGCTCGATCAAAGCATCCGCCATATTGATGCTCTGATCTTGGGCATGGGTACCGATGGCCACACCGCGTCTTTCTTTCCAGCCGGCGATAATCTTGAAGGCGCGCTTGATCTTGAGAGCGCCGCTTCTGTGATTGCAATGCGGGCGGAGGGAGCTGGAGAGCCACGCTTGACGCTGACTCTGCCAATTGTGCTCGGTGCACATTTCCTGGCCCTGCATATTGAAGGCATAGAAAAACAATCTGTGCTGAAAGATGCGTTGGCGGGGAGCGATGTCAATCAAATGCCCGTGCGTGCGGTGTTTGAAAATACCACAATGCCCATTCAAATTTTTTGGGCTCCTTAATATTCGTGATCCCGCATGGGGTCGAAGATTCAGTTTCTGTTTGGAGAAAGTTTTATGGCTTCCTATGATGTCAATGAGACTGTTGCAAAAGTAACCGAGCGCATCAAAGAACGCTCAAAACCCACCCGCGAAGTCTATCTTGAACGCATTGCCGCAAAAGCATCTGAGGGCCCAAAACGCTCAACGCTTTCATGCGGGAATTTGGCTCATGGATTTGCTGCTTGCGGTGTTACCGACAAGGCGAACCTGAAGGGTGATTCCGTTGCCAATCTTGGCATAATCACCGCCTATAACGACATGCTTTCTGCGCATCAGCCCTTTGAGACCTATCCGGAGCTGATCAAGCAAGCCGCGCGGGAAGTTGATTGTGTTGCGCAAGTTGCAGGTGGCGTCCCAGCCATGTGCGATGGCGTGACGCAAGGTCAAGCTGGCATGGAATTGTCATTATTCTCCCGCGATGTCATCGCCATGGCGACGGCGGTGGGTCTGTCGCATGACATGTTTGATGCAGCCGTCTATTTGGGGGTTTGTGACAAGATCGTTCCAGGTCTGACTATTGCAGCTCTGACCTTTGGGCATCTGCCAGCCATCTTCATACCTGCAGGACCGATGACGACCGGCCAATCGAATGAAGAAAAGGCACAAATTCGGCAGCAATATACCGAGGGCAAGATCGGACGAAAGGAACTGCTGGAATCGGAAAGCAAATCCTATCATGGACCCGGCACCTGCACATTTTACGGCACGGCCAATTCCAACCAGATGTTGATGGAGATCATGGGCCTTCATATGCCCGGTGCCAGCTTTGTCAATCCTGGCACGCCACTGCGTGAGGCGCTGACAAAAGAAGCCGCCAAACGCGCCTTGGCCATTACTGCGCTGGGCAATGAGTTTACACCGGTCGGCGAGATGATTGATGAGCGATCAATTGTAAACGGAGTAGTCGGATTGCATGCAACCGGCGGCTCCACCAATCACACCATACATCTGCTTGCCATGGCAGCAGCTGCGGGTATTAAGCTGACATGGTCCGACATTTCCGAATTGTCGGATGTGACCCCGCTTCTTGCGCGAGTCTATCCAAATGGCATGGCAGATGTGAACCATTTCCAGGCCGCGGGCGGTCTGGGATTCCTCATCCGTGAACTGGCCAATAATGGCGCCATGCATCGGGATGTCCGGACTGTGTTTGGCCATGGCATGGATGACTACATGGTCGAAGCATCGCTTGATTCCAAATCCGGCGCGGTTGTACGCAATCCGTCACCGGAAAAGTCTGGTGATGAGGCAGTGCTGGCACCTTATTCCAAGGCGTTTGAGGCAACTGGTGGTCTGACCATGCTGACGGGCAATTTGGGCCGCGCAGTGATTAAAACATCCGCAGTCAAAAAGGATCGTCGTGTGATTGAAGCACAGGCACGGATTTTCCACGATCAGGACGAAATGCAGACCGCCTTCAAGGCAGGCGAGTTCACCGAGGACTGCATCGTTGTGATACGGTTCCAGGGCCCAAAGGCCAATGGCATGCCGGAACTGCATAAATTGACGCCAATTCTCGGAATTTTGCAGGATCGTGGCCTTCGCGTTGCACTGGTTACCGATGGCCGCATGTCCGGTGCGTCCGGCAAGATTCCAGCTGCAATTCACGTGACACCAGAAGCGCTCGATGGTGGCGTCATCGGCAAGATCCAAAATGGCGACCGCATGCGACTGGACACCCAAACCGGCACATTGGAAGTGCTGGTTGACGATGAAACGCTCAGCAAGCGCCCACTGGTCAAAGTGGATCTGTCAAAAAATACATATGGTGTTGGTCGGGAACTGTTCGAGACATTCCGCCGTGTGGCCGGTCACGCCGACGAGGGTGCCAGCGTGTTTGGTTAGAGCGTTTCAGCCTTCAAATGAAACGCTGGCGCAGGCTTGAGAATTGATAATTGTGAATCAATCAAGGTGCATTGAATCAATCAGAGTTCGGCTGGCGTTAGAACGTTGGCGGTTCTTCGCCGGCGGCGCGATAGGCCGATGTGACTGCATTGGCCATAAGCATTGCAATCGTCATCGGGCCCACACCACCGGGAACCGGTGTGATTGCGCCAGCCACAGCTTCCGAAGACTCAAAATCTGCATCGCCCACAAGGCGTGTCTTGCCTTCACCGCGCTCAGGCGCGTCAATCCGGTTAATGCCAACGTCAATCAAGATTGCGCCGGGTTTTAGCCAGTCGCCCTTGACCATTTGAGGGCGACCCACCGCCGCGACAAGAATATCTGCCGTACGGCACAATTCTTCGAGATTTGGAGTGCGTGAATGTGCAACCGTTACAGTCGCATTGGCAGCCAAGAGTAGATTGAACATGGGTTTGCCCACAATGTTCGAGCGGCCAACCACGACAGCAGTTTTCCCAGACAGATCTTTGCCCAATACCCGCTCAATCAGCAGCATCGACCCGGCAGGTGTACATGGAACAAAGGCGGACTGCGTCTCACCTGTACCCAGTTTTCCAACATTGATGAAATGAAATCCGTCGACGTCCTTTGCCGGATCAATCAACTGAATAATGCGTCCGGCATCGACGTGTTTTGGCAGAGGCAATTGCACCAAGATACCGTGGATGGCGGGATCATTGTTGAGCAGCTCTACCACATCAACGAGCTCTTGCTCGGTCGCAGTTTCGGGCAGTTTATGCTCAACCGAGTGAAAGCCGCATGCTTTTGCCGTTCTACCTTTGTTGGCAACATACACCTTGGAAGCCGGGTCTTCACCAACGATCACCACGGCCAGACCGGTTTGCACACCTGTCTTTTCCTGCAGCGCCTGGGCCGCAATCTTCACTCTTTCAGTTACTTCTGCGGCAACAGCTTTGCCATCAATCAATTCAGCCATTTGGGTTCCTCAAGCAAAAAGCGATTGGCGCGACTTTGATGCACAAACCGGCGTCGGTCCATCAAAGTCGCGCCAATTTAAGGCGCTTTTGGCACAAGAGGCTTAAAGGCGCTAGCCGAAACGGCGTCTGGCGCTACGTGTTTGTGTCAAATGGTCCACCGCTTCCCGAATTTCCCGGATCGAAGCACGCAGCTCTTCAAGTTCCATGTCTTCATTGTAAGAAGTATATGGCGCTGCTGGAGGTGGCATTTGGCCAGCGAAGGGCTGAGCATACATGTCCTGCTGCATCGGCATGGCCGGGTAGAGAGGTTGATCATACATCGGCGGTTGCACAGATTGAGTATGATAGGCGGCGGGCTCGGTCTGTGGAGCAGGGCCATATTGAGGCTGTATCATCGGTTGCGGATAGTTGTCGGGTATCTGTTGCGCATAACCCTGCTGGGCGTAGCCAGAAGGCGCATGCTGCTGTGTTTGCTGTAGCTGTTGATCTGATGCGTAGGGGTGGTAGGGCGCTCTATACATGGGGTTCTCGCTTTGTGCCGTTGCGGCGTTTGTCTGGTTTGTTTCTAGTTGGCTGGCTGGTTGAACCACCCGGTCGTGTGGAGAATTCTGGCGACGCGCATTGCCTGAAGGTGCAACACTTGGTGTAGATCTTTCCGGTATTGAGCTCCGCTTTGAGACAAAGCTGTCACGAAGACCAGCCAACACCGCCATGCCAATGCCGATTGCCAGGCCTATGAACAAGCCTGTGAGAGCAACAAATCTTCTGGGCAGGGACGAAGCTGTAAGTGGTGGTTCAGCCTCAGAAATGATTGTTGCATTGACCGAAACCAGGTTTTCAAGCTGATCGGTTTCTCTAGAGCGCAATAGCGCTGCCTTATAGATGGACTTGGCAGCTTCGATTTCAGCTTCCAGCTCGCGCAATGTGATCATTGCTTCGCTATCCTGGCTTTGCGCAGCGCGGTTTTTTGCAAGTGCAGCTGCAATTTGCTGTTCATTTTGTACAGCCCGGCGCAAATCGGATTGGGTACCCGCCACAATGCGCTGCAGTTCAGCTGCAATTTCATCGCGCGCAGCCTCCCGTGCAGCAATTGCATTGGCAAGTCGTGGGTGGCGAGGCCCAAGCGCTTGTTCAAGCGAAGCAGCGTTCTGGCTAAGAGAAGCAAATTGTGCGCGGAACGTAATCAAGGCAGAATTGACCAGTTCGGGCGGAAGCGCGCCGTTGACCACAGAGTCTACACTGGCGGATTGAGCAGCATCTGCAAGCGACTTTGCTCTTATGGTAGCCGCCTGTGCCTCATTGAGCTGCGCAGAAGTAGCAACCACCTGATTTTCGCTCAGCGTCAAACCTTCAACCCGTGAAAGGTTGTTTGATTGGGCGAAGGACTCGGCCGCGCGTTCGGCTGTCTCAACCGCTGCTTTGAGCTCAACCAGTTGTCCGCCCAATGCAGCTGTGGCGTTACGTGCCGCCAATGCCTCGCGTTCGCGCTGGTTCTCAATGAACGCATCCGTGAGAGCATTTGCAATTTCTGCAGCGCGTCGTTGATTTTGCGATTCTGCAGAGATCTCAAAAATGAAAGTTCGCGATGTGCGTTCAGCGCTGATCGCATCACGCAGATTTTCAATCGTTATCCGATTGCTGGTTTCGATTGGCGTTTCGGCACTGAACAGGGATCGCACAAATGCGATACCATCAAAAAGACCAATGCCGCTATCAGCTAAACCATTGAACTCTGCGTCTTGGTTCAATCCAAGCTCGTCAATGACACGCTGGAGGACTGGCGATGAGTAAACGCTCTCCAATTGACTATCGACAATCGCCAGAGCCGATTCATTGCCCAAAAATTCTGGCGTGAGATCACGCTCAACAAGCTTGACCTGCCTCGGGTCGATAAGAACCTGGCTATAGGCGGTGTATGTATGGGGAGTGGAGATTGCAATCATTGCACCCACTGCACAGCCGATAATCGTTGATCCAGCAATAATCCAACGCCAGCGCCAAATAGCGCCTAACATGACACGCGGATCAATCAGTGGTTGGTAAACGTCGCCATGAACATGGGCATGCATGTCACGCTCAATCGACGCCATGGCTGCCTCAAAGCCGGGTTCTTGCGCCGATGAATTGTCTGCCTCACTCAATCGGAGAAGTTTGCGCAGCGAGTTTCCAAGATCACCTTGATTTTCTCCGCCATTTCCGGAAGCGGCACCACCAGCATTAAGCTGAACAACATTCTCGTGAGGCTGAGCGCCACGCGCTGCTTGTGCTTGGCGATTTGCCAGCGTCAGCAGCGAGGGCTTCTTGCCTGAATCAGAATTACTAAACATCAAAACCACTCTGCTAGGTCAGGTGAACCAGCTATTTCGTAAACGCAGACTAAATTTTTATGGAAAACAAATGGTTAATTATTTGCAGATGATCGCGCGACTCTGTGTGGTTTTTTGGGTTTTTGGACCACAACATGAAAAAGCCGTTTGAAAACGCGATTTTAAGCGTTTTGCGATAAAAGGCTCTCATGAAGGACATTGCGCAACCAGCTCAGACACAGATCGCAGCCGGCCATTCTGTGGAAGGACTGCGCACGCTTGGTATCAAATACTTCAAGGCGTTCTCGGGCGATGGCATTCGCCTCTTCATTCAATTGTTCTATTTTTATCTGGTCGCAAACACGCTGACCATCGCCGAGTTTGGCTTATTTGCCACTGCATCATCCATCGGCATTGTGCTCTCGCGACTTGCAGGATTTGGATTTCTGTCGCCGCTCTATCGCATTGCAACAGTCAAACCACACCTTATCGGCACCTATTCTGCTGGTTATTTGTTCGCGCTCTCGCTCTCAATCCCGCTGGTGCTGCTGATCGGTTTTGGCATCCATCAGCTATTTCTGGTCAGTCTGATGTCATTTTCGGTCTTCCTCATGATTGCGGGGACCGAGGTTTTGTTTTGGCGTACGCTGGAAGCAGTGATCAACGTCAACAAAGGGTTGGAAAAATTTGGCATCGCGTCGATCGTCATCGTTTTTGGCTTTTCAGTAAAGGCTCTTGCAGCACTTTGGTTCTCACTGCAGCCCTACCCCGACTTGGCACAATGGGCTCAAATCTATATGACCGCCCAAGCAGCAATGGCACTGGGCGCCATCATCATCTTCTATCCCAAGGTGCGGTTGCGTTTTCGCCCCAAACTCTACATCAAGCGAATTCCGGATGCATTGTCGGTCTGTGGCGCAGAGATGCTTTTCTATATCCAAAGCGAATTGGACAAGCTTGTCGTATTGGCCATTGGAGGCAGCACAGCAGCAGGTCTGTACGCAATTGTGATGCGCCTGATTGATTTGACCGCGATGCCTGTGCGCACATTTTCGACCCTGCTGACCCAACGCTTGATGCGGCGCACTGAACTGATGAACTCGGTGAAGATGCGTTTTGGATTTGAGATTGGCGTATTTTCAGTTTCAACGCTTGCGATGGGCGGTATTGCATTGGCCTTGTTCATCAAGCCCGATTTATTGGGAACCAATGTTGCCCAGGTTGCACCCTTCATGCCGATATTGCTGGTAGTGCCGGCCTTTCGCAATCTGATCGAATACCAGGCGGAGCTGCTTTATGGCCGGGGCCAAAGCTTTCAGCGGTTGATCAATTACGCAATTATCGGTGTGTTGAAAACAATCCTGCTGGTTTGGCTCCTCAGCAGCATTTCGGCACCTGCTGATTGGATGACATGGATCAACGGCGTCTTTGCAGCGATTTACGCCACTTCCACAGTGCTGACATACAATGCCCTGCGCCGTCCTGGCATTCGGGTCTGATGGTCAGTTACCAGGCTCTTACGCCGCATTGACGATCTGTCGAAATTCGGCAGGTTCAAAGGGCAGGAATGATTGAACTCCAATAGCAACTTGCTCGGGGGTCAGTTGTTTGATCGATGTTGTCAACTCATCGACGCTCGGGGCCGGATCGAACCAGAACATTGGACACAAAGAGATCGAGTTGGCTGAGTGCCCCTCGCCACCCAACACGCCATCAACAAAGGCGCCATACAACATGCATTCGGAGAATTTGCGACTGGAGCCGATTACTGAAATCCACGAGCGGCCATGCGTTTGCTCGATATGAGTGCACATGTCCAACACTGTTTGGCGTTTCCAGGTCACGAAAGAACAGACATAGTTGTGGTTGGGTTGATCGTCTGGTTTTAGGCCCAGCGTCCGTCCGGCCTGTGCTTTCCAGAACAAGTGATCATCCTGTGCCTTTTGGGCGCCACCTTCTTCCCTCCAAAAACGAATGTTCTCACCATCCCAGATCGATTGAACATCAAACGGCTTTACAAAGGCGGTATCCGAATCACAATACATCAAGCCGTCGACATCGAGTCGTTGGGCAACAGCGATGCGCATCAATTGCTGAACATGCCAACCGTGAAGTGGAACTGTCAGCGGGCTTACCCATATTCGGCGGCCTTTGGGCGACATTAGTCTGGGCGGTCGATAGAGCCACCAAGGCAGCAATTGGCGATCCGTTATGATTTTGCGCTTTGGTCCCTCAAGCGGGCGAAACAGGCCAAGATCGGGTACGTCGACCAGAATATAGTGGCATTCATAGCCGCTCGCGTGTCTGTCCATGCTTTCACATAAAATCTTGCAACGCTCAAAATCCGGAGCGTAGCTCGCAGTTACAATTGCATTTTTCTTCGCCATGAAGCTCAGGTGACCTTGCGTTCAGGGGACCAGCCCAATTTCTGTTTGATGACATGAATGAGGAAGACGGGATTGCCCAGTATATAGCGGCGCCACATACGAGCGGGCTCTTGTGCCAGACGATAAATCCACTCTGCTCTGATCGCTCGCATCCAATTGGGTGCGCGCGCAACATTGCCGGCGGTAAAATCAAACAATGCACCAACACCAAATGCCAATGTGCAATGGCCTTCGGTAAGGTGCCGATGAATCCATAGTTCCTGCGCTGGAACACCCTTGGCTACCAGCACCACATCCGGCCTCCATTTGAGAATTTCATCCAGTATCGCGGCTTGCTTTTTAGCGCCGGTAAAACCGTGACCAACGGAGCGATACACATGCCGATCATCCATTTCGGCGAAGGCATCTGCAGCCCTCTTTGCGATACCCGGGCGAGCTCCATAAAGCGCCACCTTTAATCGCCTTGGAGCTGAGCGAAACAAGGCTGGGATGAAATCCGTGCCATTGAGATTGGCCTTGAATTTCGCGCCATACAGGATTTTGGAAGCGATATCGACGCCGATCCCGTCCGGGAAAACCGTGAAATCATCCAACACATCGACAAAATGAATGTCACGTTGCGCGATATTGCCATTGTGGGCGTTAAGAAATGTGATCGGTGTAAACAATTCAAGCGCTAAACGGCCATGCGTGAATTTGAGCGCTTCGTCCAAACTCAGGTCTGCGACTTCAACGCCCAGGATGTTCTGAGTAGGCAGAATGGGCGATTGGACAGTTGTTGAAGATACTGCCTGAAAATCTGAAGTTTGTTTGTTCATAGGGCTCAACACTCGTCTTCAAGCGGTCAGTATATGCCGGAAGGCTTTGTATTTGTTTAATGATCGGCCAATTTGCCAAGCGCGTGCCTCATCACAACGTCCATGCGATCCAACTGAGATTGCCTAAATCCAGCGCCATCAAGATCTTTGACCTGGTTGGTGCGCACGTTTAGAACATGGTCTGCCAGGCTTTGGGCGAAGCGTTTGGGATCATCTTCAATCAGTACATTGGCAGGAATATGCTCAATCGCGCGGACGGCGGATTGCGTTGCCACGGCCGGTAGCCCCATTTCAAAAGTCTCGATTGATTTTAGTTGGACACCAGTGCCTTCGCGCGATGCGAGCGCGATGACGCGGCATTGCCTGACAAAGTCTTTGGCATCGAGCACTCTGCCCAAAAACTGAACCCGCTTGTCGCGCTGCGGGAAACCCTTTGGCAGTTGGCCTGCTATAGCCACACTAATTCCGTCGGGAAGATGGGGCATCACTTCCTGCAGCATCCATTCAAGGCCGATCCGGTTTGGCGCCCAAGTCCAGGATCCAATCATACCCACATCAAACCCCTTGACGCGGTTTTCAACGAATTGTGCAGGTTCTGGCGTAACCAGGGGCAGGCTGAGGGACTTTTTATCATTGGCAACGCCCAGCGGAGCCCGGTCCTCATCAGCAAGCGTGATAACAAATCTCGCGTTTGAAGCGAGTCGCTTTTCAAGCTTCTCAAGATATTTGGCTTCGCGCTGGAACATCAATCGTTCGATCATGCCGCCAGCGGCCTTGGCGCTGGCCAGTGCAGAAACATGCTCCACATTGTGCGCAATGAAGACATAGGGGTTGGCGGTTAGTTGCGGCTCAAAGGCGCCGGCCAGCGGTACGCCATTGAGCACCAATCCGTCTACTTCCGGGATTGTGTTGAGTGCTTTTTCAAATGCCTCATTGTTGATCACACGCAGTTTTGCCGATGAGAAAGTGGACTTGTTGCGCATGGCAGTGAGCAACCAGTTGAGTTTTTGGCTGGTTGAGGCAGTGTCGGTCTTTGGATCGATTTCTCCCAGGCAAATGGTATTGTCGGGATCAGCGAGCTCGACGCCCGGCCACTTGAAACCGAAGTGCGTGACCTCGACCCCTGCGCGACACATGGCACCTACGATGGCATGGTTGGCGATATCAAAGCCGCTTTCGGGCGCGCCGCAAGGGACCAGAGATGAAGCAAAAACGAGATGCATGTGTTTCAATCCAATTTGCATGCCGCACTAACATCTTAGTGTGAAGCAGCACTTAATTTGCATTCGTCTGCGGTCAACAACAACCAGGATTAACCCGTCGCTAACTATTATTAACGATAGATGCGTTAGAGACGCAGAGCAAAATGATGAAACTACGATTGGCTGACAATATTTCGCTTGTCGCCCAGACGCCTGGTCTGGATTGCGAAACTGTCGAAATCGCTATCACCATTCCCACCTTCAAGCGGCCCAATCATCTGCTCAGAACGCTTGGAAGCATCGCCAAACAAAGAACATCGCGCAAAACTGCAATCGTCCTGATTGAGAACGAAGCTGAATTGCGAGAAGGTGCCGAGGTTGCGGGACCGTTGTTCGAAGATGGCACCTACAAGGGCATTGTGATCGTGGCGCACGATCGGGGGAATTGTCACGCTTACAATGCGGGCTGGTCGATCGCGCTGCAAAAATTTCCGAACCTGAAATACCTTGCCGTCATTGATGATGATGAAATTGCCGAACCGCAATGGTTGGAAGAATTGTGTTCGACATCGGAGCAAAATGATGCTGCGCTTGTCGGTGGTCCGCAGATACCGGTATTTGATGAAGTTGTGCGGGAAAAATGGAAGACGCATCCCGTTTTCACACCTCACTACACTCAAACCGGTCTGGTTGAAATCATCTACTCATCCGGCAATCTTCTTGTCCGGCATGATGTTCTGCAAACAATGCCGCAACCCTTCTTTGACCTGGCTTTTAACTTCACCGGCGGAGGCGATTCCGATCTCATTCACCGATCAAGGCGTCAGGGTTTCAGGATTGCCTGGTGCAATGAAGCCCGGATATTTGAAACCGTGCCTTCGCGCAGGGTCACATGGGATTGGATACAAAAACGCAGTTTGCGCAATGGCCAGCTTTCGGCTCTGATCGCTCATCGAGAGGCAAATGGATCATTGTTGAGCAACTTTTATGTTGTCGCGCACTCCATGGCGTTGCTGATAGCGTCACCGTTTCGCGCGCTCCTGCTATTTGCAAAATCCGGCTCTTTATTGAGTGCTCTGTACCCGGTTCACATTGCCCTGGGGCGCTTGGCCTCGGAGTTTGGATATTCCAATGAACAATATCGCAACCCAGAACAGAATTAACGACCCCTCAGGAGCGCTCCTGCAAACGTTGCAGGACGCGCGCGGTTGGGTGGCGACGATTGCGCTGGCCATCGTTTGGATTTCGTTTCAACCCTTCCAAGGCGCTCATGTTGGCGAGGTGGGTAGTTCGCTGGTCAATCAGATTGGCTACACCAGCCTGTGCGCCGTAACACTGGCATTGCTGCTGATGACGGTCGATCGGCGCGTATTCGCAGCGCTGGTGAGCCCGGTTTGGCTCGCCCTTTTTTCAGCGCTTTTGTTCTCATTGCTGCTCGTCGATTCAGAAGAGACAATGCGTGCGGTTATGTACTCGATAGTCGCGGTCATTGTGGCAGCCAACTTTGTGACGCTGCCGCGAAACGCAGATGAACTGTCACAGATATTTTCTACCGTTTGTATTCTGGTCCTGGCGCTTTGTTATGCCAGCCTGTTCCTGATACCTGTCGACGCCATTCACCAAGCAGGTGAACACGAAAGCCAACATGCGGGTCTGTGGCGTGGTTTGTTCACGCATAAAAACATCGCAGGACCCGTAATGGTCACAATCACATTTGTTGGTGTTTATCTCATGCGGCGAGGCATGGTTGCTCGAGGACTGATCATTGCCTTGGCAGCTTGGTTTTTTATTGCCAATACCGGCTCAAAGACTTCCTTTATCGTTGCGCCTGCCGTGGTGGCTCTCGTCCTGGCGCCGTCACTCATGGGTTTGCGCGGGCTGGCGGTGTTTGCAGCATTTGCAGCCATGGTTGTGACACACGCTTTGACCATAGGCACAGTGTTCTCTCCCTTTCTGGATGGAATATTGCGAAGCGTGGACCCGGTCACGACTTTTACTGGCAGGATTGAGATTTGGGAATTCGCGAAGCCATATCTGCTGCAGAGCCCCTGGGTTGGCTACGGATATGATGGATTTTGGCAATCCGACTTTGTGGCCGCTGGCGAAAATGCTTTTGACAGCACTTGGGACCCGCGCGGTATCATTCATGGTCACAACGGCTATCTTGATTTTGCACTGATCGCTGGCATCCCCATGATGTTGGTCTTGGTATGGGTAACTGTACTAGCGCCCACAATCGACTATCTGCAGACACCATCACGCAAGGAAAATGTGCTGCTGGCTGATCTGATGTTCATGATTGTTGTCTTTACCGTTATGAATGCTGCGCTTGAGAGTTTCTTTTTCAGGCGTGCCGATCCGGTTTGGCTCACCCTTGTGATTGCATTGTTTGGATTGCGTCTGGCTGCCAGATTGCCGATTGTCAGCCGCTAATAGATATTGCCGCAGACCGCTTGTCTGGTTATCAACACGGCAAGAGGAGCGGCATAGATGACAAGCACAAACAAAGTGGTATTGACCGGCTGCGGCAATATGGGACGCGCCATGTTGCAGGGATGGCTGGCCGAAGAAATCGTTCAGCGAGAAGACGTTTACGTGGTTGAGCCCGTTGAAGTGCTCAGACAACAGGCTGAAGCCATGGGTGTCGCTACATTTGAAGACGCTCAAACTCTGCCAAAAGATCTGTCGCCTTCGCTTATCGTTTTGGCTGTCAAACCCCAAATCATGTTTGAAGTTACACCTGCCTACCAAAGATTTGCAGAAAGCGACGCAGTGTTTCTAAGCGTTGCCGCAGGCGTGCGGTCCGATAAGCTCACAGACGCTCTTGGCGATACCACACCGATTGTGCGTGTCATGCCCAACACACCAGCTGCGATCGCTGAAGGCATGATGGTCGTCTACTACAATCAACATGTTACGCCAGCGCACCGCAGCTTTGTCGAGCGCCTGATGAATGCAAGTGGTGAAGTGGCGATAATTGAAGACGAAAACTTGATGGATGCTGTGACGGCAGTCTCTGGATCCGGACCTGCGTATATTTTTCATTTTATCGAAGCTTTGCGCGATGCCGCTTTGGAAGCTGGCCTGCCGCGCCAAACAGCGGAACTTTTGGCGGAGCAAACCGTTTACGGTGCTGCCCGCTATGCAAAACAAAGCGATATTGATCCAGGAACACTGAGGGAGCAGGTAACCAGCCCAGGCGGAACGACAGCGGCTGCGTTGGAAGTCCTGATGGGAGAGGGCGCTTTGAGGACACTCCTCAAAGATGCCGTTACTGCCGCAAAGCAGCGTTCGCAGAAATTGGGTAGCTAGTCAAACTACGGTTCATTTGCGTCTGACAATTACGCTACCGGCAGAATAACCGGCGCCAAATGAACAAATTACGCCCAGATCGCCGCTCTTCAGATCATCTGAGTTTTTAGAGAAGGCAATCATCGAACCGGCAGACGACGTATTGGCGTAATCCTGCAAGATATTGGGCTGCTCATGAGGTTCGGGTGTGCGACCGAGGACTTTCGCACCAATGAAATCATTCATCGATTTGTTGGCCTGGTGCAGCCAAAGCCGAGACAGATCGTCTGGTGAAAGATGATTGTCCTCAAGATGTGAAGTGATGAGTTTGCTGACCAGCGGCAGCACTTCGCGAAAAACCTTTCGACCTTCCTGACGGAACAGCATGTCTCTGCGGTCGTCCATATGTCCTTCGCGTGTTCGGCGAAGAAAACCATTATCATTGCGAATATTGTTGGAGAACTGTGTGATGCAGCGTGTGTCCAGAATTTCGAACTGGTTGCCGGAATTGGCAGTCGCAGCATCTTCGAGAAGTACGGCCGTGCAAACATCACCGAAAATAAAATGACAATCACGATCCCGCCACTCAAGGTGGGCTGAGCAAATTTCCGGATTTACTATCAGTATCGCTTTTGCCGAACCGCCCTTTATCATGTCACGCGCGGCCTGGATACCAAAGGTTGCCGATGAACAGGCAACATTCATGTCAAATCCGAAGCCAGAAATACCCAGTGCCTGCTGAACCTCAATGGCGATAGCAGGGTAGGCGCGTTCATGGTTGGATGCGGCGCAGATGACCGCATCAATGTCATCAGCGGTTTTTCCTGCTTGTTCCAGGGCTATCCTGGCAGCTTTAACTGCCATCTCCGACATTAGGGAGAGCTCATCTTCACTTCGCTCGGGCAGCACCGGATGCATCACCTCGGGATCCAGAATGCCGCTTTTGTTGAGCACAAAACGATTTTGAATCCCCGATGCCTTTTCGATGAACTCAGCCGAAGACTCTTCCAGGGCTTCAACTTCACCCGCTTTTATCTTCGCAGCATTGTTCTTGTTGAAAGTCTGGGCGTAGGCATTGAATGCAATCACCAATTCATCATTGGAGATGATATTCTCCGGCGTAAACACGCCGGTGCCGGATATGACAACCTGGGTCATTAAAACACCTCTTTCCCTTGCAATAAGGTGTGCAGGCATTCCGTTCAAGTGCAGTGAGCTTTCAGCTGTGAATTAGAGTGGCCAAAACAGCATCAGGGCGGGCACTGCAACAAGCGCCACAATAACCTCCAGCATCAATCCCATGCGCCAGTAGTCACCAAAATGGTAGCTGCCGGGTCCCATGATAATGGTGTTGTTCTTATGACCGATAGGCGTAAGAAAAGCGCAGGAAGCCGCGACGGCAACGGCCATCAGAAATGTATCAGGGTTGGCACCGATTGAGCCAGCAATTGAAACACCAATGGGCGCTGCGATCAGCGCCGTTGCGACATTGTTTAGAAAATCAGAAAGCGTCATGGTCACCACGAACAGAACCGCCAATATGACCCAGGCTGGATATCCCTGTGTACCGCTCAATATCAGATCCGCGATCAGTTTGGTTCCTCCCGAACTCTCAAGCGCCGCGCTCAGCGGAATGAGTGAGGCAAGAAGGACGATCACTTTCCACTCGATCAATTCATAAATGTCAGATGAGCCTATCAGGCCCAAAGCGACATAACCGATCACACAGATGCCGAGTGAAATCTCAAGTGAGGTCAATCCCATTACCGATGCAGCAATAGCGGCGGCAAAAAGCGCAATGGCCGAAGCTGCCTTGTTGCGTTGAATAACGTCCAGCTTGCGGTCAGCCAGCGGCAGTACTCCAAGCCACGAACAAACGTCGTCCATCCGGTCATCCGGGCCAAGCAACAAAAGCACGTCGCCAGCCTTGATGGGTAGCCGGCGCACCCGATCGCGAAAGCGCACCCCGGCGCGTGAAACACCAAGGAGTGTAACGCCATGTTTATACAGCAGTTGCACACTCATCGACGTGCGGCCCGTCAAGCGCGACGTATCAGGCACGATAGCTTCAATCAGTGTAAGGTTGACACCACGCAGTCCGATATCGTGTTTTTCGGCACCGGCAAAATCCAGTTCTGCTGCACCCATAAATTTCTCGATCGAGGCGGGATCGCCCTCCAAGACAATGAAGTCGCCCTTGCGGATCTCCTCTCGTCGTGCGAAGCCCGGCATCCGCTTTCCATTGCGAACCAGGCCAAGCATCGTGATGTCGTGTTCGGTGGCTACTGGATAAAGATCGCGCACCAGCATACCCAACGTCTTGGAACCTTCGGGGATACGCGCTTCCGCAACGTAAAGTCCTGCATCGCCTTCCAGTGACAATGTGTCCTCGCGCTTTGGAATAAACCGCCACCCGATCAACGCCACATAAGCGATGCCAACTAGAGCCACCGTGATGCCAACCGGTGCAAAGTCGAACATCTGAAAAGGTGCGTCCAGCGCATCTGCACGATACTGGGCGATGACAATGTTGGGCGGAGTACCGATCAATGTGATCATCCCGCCCAAGATCGTGGCAAAAGAGAGTGGCATCAGAGACAGCGAAACGGCTCGCTTGGCCTTGTGCGCAGCGTCAATGTCCAGCGTCATGAGCAGGGCCAGGGCAGCAACATTGTTGATGACAGCCGATAGCGCTGCGCCCGCAACTGACATGACCGATATATGCAAAGGCAGGCTTCGATCAGGTTTGACGACCAGACGCGCGATCAATTCAACGCTACCTGAATTAAGCAGTCCACGGCTGACAATAAGCACCAACGCAATAATTACGACAGCCGAATGCCCGAACCCGGCAAATGCCTCCTTCACCGGTACAAATCCGGCGACAACAGCAACCATCAATGCTGTAAATGCAATGAGATCATAGCGGAATCGCCCCCAGATCAGCATGCCGAATACGACGCCAAACAGCGAAAAAAGGGCAATTTGTTCGGTTGTCATTGCATCGCTTTCTGGCAGGGTTTGGCTACTGGCACAGTGAGCCAGCTCGATTGCAGATTCAATATCTGTCTCGTGGCTATCCCACCGGAAATGTTACGATTGGTCAGCGTGCAAACCCTTTACAAACACGGTGATAAGAAGATCAATCTGGGCCAATGTTGAGCTCTTGAGAATTGCATCGTCACGGCCGACAAACGAGTTGGTCACGATCCCGTGCACAGACGACCAGAGCGCCCGCGCCGCAATCTTGCATTTCTCGGGATCATCTCCCAGCGGCGTGTCCTTGAGGTTGTCTGATATGATGTCGAAGAGCATTTCCAGACGCACCATGTACCAGTCCGGTGTTTCGGCCGAGGTCGAATTTCGATTAAAAGCCAGCAGGGCGGTCCATTGATTCTGATGTTGTTCGACAAACTTGAAATAAGCATGGGCAAGGGCAAGAAGCCGGGTACGCAGGTCTTTTACATCGTTCTGATCCAATTCTTCGATTGTACCGGATCCCACCATGCCCAATTCGTCAAGCAGTTCTGAATTGATCAGCCTGTGCAGGGCGTCAATGTCTCCCACCAGATTGTATATCGATCCTACCGATATTCCGACTTGCTTGGCAATAATTCTTGCCTGCAAGGCTTCAGAACCGCCTTGGGCAATCAGGGCGTGACCAGTATCGATGATCTTTCTACGGACTTTTTCCTTGTTAAGCGCCAAGCCTGATCCTGTTCGCTGTTTTCGGATGATCGATTCTTCACAAATCTAGCATCTGTGCCGCAAATTGAACAGGGTTCAATATGCACTAGAGTCTGTCCAGCATCGCATACCAGGTTAGCGCCATTGTAAGCATTGGCTTTCTGAACCGGCGACCACCTGGAAATGCCGGAATCTTCAGGTCTCGAAAATACTGTAATCTATCGCGATTTCCGGTTACGGCTTCGGCATAGAGTTTGCCGGTGAAATTGGATAGCATCACGCCATGGCCCGAATAGCCTCCAATTGCAGTTACGCCCGGCATTACGTCACGTACAAAGGGTTCACGCGGCATCGTAATGCCCACTGAACCACCCCATGCATGTGTGATATCGATGTCTTTTAGTGCTGGATAGATCTCAACAATTTGGTTGCGGATCAGCGCTTTGATGTTGTCCGGCGTGTCGGCCGTATACGCCTCACGTCCGCCAAAAAGCAGACGCCCGTCTTGGGTTCTGCGGAAATAGCGTACCATGAAACGCGTATCATCCACACTTTCTTTTCCGGCCAGTACTTCATCGTCAACCGGTGCCGTTGCGCAGATAAATGAACTGATTGGCATCACATGCGCAGCCATGACGGGTTCAAGATTTTCGTCACCATAGGCGTTAACTGCGAGTAGGACCCGATCGGCGGTCAAAGTGCCTTCCCTGGTCTGCAATCGGGTTTTACCGCCTTCATGCTGCATTGAAATGACCGAGGAATTCTCAAACAATTGCGCACCATTTGCCGCAGCGATGCAGGCTGTTCCGACGACCAGCTTGAGCGGATGAATATGACCGGTGCCGCTATCATATACGCCACCATGATAAAATGATGAACCGAGCCTCTCTGCCGTTTCGTCCTTATCCATAAAATGTATGGGCGCGTAACCAAAGCGTTGTGCCATTATCGCCGGATAGTCTCGATATTCAGGCAAAAATCTTTTGCGATGAACAACCGACATGTGACCTGCTTGGTACTCAATGTCGATATTGTTGTTGGCCGCAAAATCCAGCAAATGATGCTTTGCTTCCTCCGCCAGATCAAACAGCGCTTTTGCGTGCTCAAAGCCCAGCTGTTCTTCATGTTCCCGAGGCGACGAGCGGTGCCCGGTGTTGAGCTGACCGCCATTGCGCCCAGAAGCACCGTCGCCAAATCGGTGGGCTTCAAGAACAACCGTTTTGACGCCTGATTTGGAGAGATGAACCGCTGCGCCGAGCCCCGTAAACCCACCGCCAATGATAGCGACATCGCAGGATTCGTCTCCCTTGAATTCAGGGTAGGCTGGCCGGTCGCCAACCGATGCTTCATACCATGAATGACCAGGAGAAATGGGACTTTGGTAAGTCATAGGCTACACATTCATCAACAGATACTCTCGTTCCCAGGGACTAATCACCTGCATAAAGGTCTCGTATTCACCGCGCTTAACGCCAGCATAATTGGAAACGAATTCTCGTCCCATGACTTGTGCCAGCCCCTCTTCTTGCTCCATGAGCGTTACCGCTTCCAAAAGCCCGCGTGGCAAGTCAACTTCACCCTCATTGGCCGCCTTGTTTGTGGGATCGGAAGGCACCAAACCATTGACCATGCCCAGATAACCACAAGCCAAGGATGCAGCCAAAGCGAGATAGGGATTGGCATCAGAGCCGGGCAAGCGGTTTTCAACGCGTCGAGCATTGGCATCGGACGCCGGAATGCGGAAGGCGGTTGTGCGATTATCATAGCCCCACTCCGTATTGACAGGCGCAGCCATATCGGGCGCCAGGCGGCGATAGGAATTCACATAGGGCGCAAACATCACGAGCGCGCGAGGGACGTAATGCTGCATACCGCCGACAAATGAGCGGAAAAGCTCGCTCTCCGAGCCGTCTTCGTTTGAGAAAACATTCTCGCCGGTTTTGGTATCAAGGACCGATTGGTGAATATGCATTGCGCTGCCCGCAGCCCCTTGGATTGGTTTGGCCATGAACGTTGCATACATGTCGTGGTTCAGCGCGGCTTCGCGCAATGTTCGCTTGAACATGAAAACCTGATCTGCCAAAGCGAGAGGATCGCCGTGGCGCAGATTGATTTCAAGCTGCGACGGGCCTTCTTCATGGATCAGCGTGTCGATCTCCAGGCCCTGCAGTTCTGAAAAATGATAGATATCGTCAATCAGATCATCAAATTCGTTTACACCCGCAATCGAATAGGCTTGCCCTCCGTAAATGGGTCTGCCTGACCGGCCCGTCGGCGGTTGCAGAGGATTATCAGGGTCTATGTTGCGCGCGACCAGGTAAAACTCGATCTCCGGAGCGACGACGGGCGTCCAGCCTTTTTTATGATAGGCGGCAACCACTCGCTTGAGCACAGATCTGGGTGTATAGGTGACGGCTTCACCCTCTGAATCAACAAGATCGCAAATGATCGCTGCTGTCGGATCAGTTTCCCAGGGCACAGCACAGAGCGTATCGAGATCGGGCATCAGTTTAAGGTCGCCATCATTGGGGTCATAGCGAAAGTCACCGGTCTCTTCGGGATAATCGCCGGCAATGGTTTGGCGAAATAGAGCCGACGGAAGCGCAAGCGCTGTGTTGGAGATGAACTTATTGGTTGGCATCATCTTGCCGCGCGGCACACCGGCAAGGTCGGGTGTAATGCATTCAATGTCTTCGATGTTTCGATAGGCCAACCACTGGGTTGCCTCATCCCAGTTCTTAACGCCCATCGGCTTGTCTAGAAATACCGGTTTTTTTGCACGTGTCTGTTTTTTACCTGCCGCTTTTCTGGCGGAGGGTTTTTTTGCTGGAGCAGCCTTTACCATTAGTCACCTAGGAGTTTCACTGGCTCCATATTAAGCAACCAAACCGGATGTGCAACGCACAAACCAAAGCCTGGTAAACGGTCGCGCAACAAAAAATCCCGGTATGGCTACCGGGATTAGGATTGAAGTTCTGACAAATATTACTTGCCCTGGGTGACAATCACCGGAACAAGCAGGTCACCCCAATTGCCGTCGCCACCGTGATGGCGCGCAGAACGCACGAGCTCAACAGATACACCTGCCTCCACGGCTTTCATGACCGACTGGTTTAACCGATGCAGATCATTGGCGACCATGCGGATCATTGCCTGCTGATCATCATCCATGGATGATGATTGGACCTCGGCCCGCTCACGAACGCCGGTCTTTGGTCTAGCATGTGTATTCATAACGCTCTCCTCAACTAAGATGCGTGTTGCAATTTGTGTTTTGTCAACGTTTGTAACTTTTACTTACGCTTGAGCCAAGTTTGCGTGGAGAATCCAAAAAAAGCACCGAAAATATGGAATTTCTTTGAATATTTCGCGTTGCAATGTATGTATCGTGACAAATTATGTGTGTAAACTTGTAAAAAATGTAAAAGAATGCGATGCCGTTTGAGAATGTTGAGCAGGAAGCAAGCTGATGTCTGAACAAAAGATATTTGCCGGTCCGCGTATCCGCCGAATGCGCAATCAATTGGAGCTGACCCAGACCTCGATGGCGCAGGACCTGGGGATATCACCTTCTTATCTGAACTTGATTGAACGCAATCAGCGGCCGCTCACTGTGCAGTTATTGTTGAAGCTCGCCAGCGTCTACAAGATCGATATCGAGTCGCTTCAGGGTGGCAACGACACCAACCTCTCTCAATTAAAGGAGATGTTCGGCGATCCTCTGCTGGCAGCAGAGCTGCCAGGCGATCAGGAGTTGGTTGAGATTTCTGAGGCGGCACCGAATGTGTCGGTAGCAGTGCTCAAACTCTACCGTGCCTATCGGGAGGGTCAGGAGCGACTGTCTGATTTATCCGATCTGTTGGCGCGGGAAGGCCACGAGACCAGTCTTGCCGCCGCTCGGCTACCAACTGACGAAGTCCGCGACACGCTTGAAAAGAATCCCAATCATTATCCTGCGCTCGAAGAAGAGGCTGAGGCATTTCTGAAGCTGCTGCAACCAGGTGAAGACCTGCTGGGTGCATTGAAGGAATGGCTGCGGGCTGAACACGGCATCGTTGTCAAGGTTCTGCCGGTAGCAACCATGCCCAATTGGCGTCGACGCTACGACCGGCATACCAATAGACTGTTTATTTCCGAACGCTTGTCGCCCTTTGATCAATTGCGAGAAGTCGCTATGGAGGCATCGCTCATTCGCATGCAAGTGGCTATTGCCGCCGAGGTGCAGAAGCTGAAGCTTTCATCAGATGAAGCACGCCGCTTGATGCGCTTTGAGATGGCGCGTTATGCTGCCCATGCATTGATGATGCCTTATGATGAATTCTTGGCTGCGTGCCAGCGAAGCAAATATGACATTGATGTTTTGCGCTCGAGATTTGCGGTCTCCTTTGAGCAGGCTGCAAACAGGGTCACCATGCTGGGCCGCAAAGATGCTGAGGGCGTTCCGTTCTTTATGACCGAGGTCGATCAGGCCGGCAACAGCTTTCGGCGCGCGGGAGCAAAGGGATACCCGCAGGCGCGTTTTGGAGGTCTATGTCCAAAACTGCCTGTGCATGCGGCGTTTTCGCAACCAGCGCAAATACTGACTGAAGCTGTCGATATGCCTGATGGTACGCAATTCATGGTGATGGCGCGTACTTTGGAGGGGCCGCAGGGCGCATTCAACGAGCGGCCACGGAGAACGGCTCTGCTTTTGGGTTGCTACATCGAGTACAAAGACAATGTTGTGTATGGCACTGCGCTTCCGGCAGGTCGAACTCCGGAGGGCGACGTGCTTACTGTGCCAATTGGACCGGCCTGCCGCGTTTGTGAGCGTGCTGGATGCCTGGCCCGTGCTGAAGCACCCGTTACCAAACCATTGGGACTGGACGAGATGGTGGCCGGTCTGAGTGCATTTGATTTTGTTTGACAGGCACGTCTCCATGCACGGGCGAGCTGCAGGATTGA
>CAJHZC010000146.1_pt1 | contig 45956 bp, 42 predicted proteins | sample 9198911 | NCBI WGS metagenome assembly CAJHZC01 (sample SAMEA7708336, study PRJEB35096) | sediment metagenome | biome: marine neritic benthic zone biome [ENVO:01000025]; feature: sediment [ENVO:00002007]; material: shallow marine sediment [ENVO:03000034] sea grass bed [ENVO_01000059] ...
AGCAACACTCAAGGCACTATGGGATAGTTCAGTCACTGTGACTCCAAGTTCCAACTGATGCAGCTTTTGTTGCCTGCAAACGGATCGAAACCGTAATCTTCTCGTCTGGTCAATGAATTGCCTGGGTGGAGGCTATATGATGTAAGAGACAGAGAACTGCCAAAAGCGGCAAGGTGTGCATTGCGATAGACACGCCAAAAGGTGTTGCAGCACCAGCCATCAGAGCTGATCTGCTCAGATCCTTCGAGCCCGAGAGAGGCAGATAGGTAGTCCATATTAAATTGTTTGGTGGAGAGGTGTGGGACGCCTAAACGCCCCAATTCGAATTACTCGCTGAATTGATTAATGTAGGCCAAGACATTGGCAACATCTTCATCTTTCTTCAGGCCGGCAAATGCCATGCGGGTTCCCTTGACGACCGCCCGGGGAGCTTTCAGATACGCGATCAAGGTTTCTTCATCCCAAACATTCTCTTCGCCGTAAGCAACCATTGCTTTGGAATATTTGAAGCCTTCGACAGTTCCCGGTGTACGCCCGAGGACACCCAAAAGGGTTGGGCCGACCCTGTTCTTCGCTTCATCGGCAACATGGCAAGCTTTGCATTTTGCAAACACTTTTTCTCCTGCTACCGGATCACCAGCATCTTGAGCATTCGCTGTAAACGCAAACACGGAAAAGGCTAAAGCCGCAATTGTCACTTTATTGGCAGACATACATATTCCTCCTAAAACGCTGTCCCTTACAATTCATACGGAAACATGGCGCACATGGTTCACTAATTCGATTCAATTTGGAAATTTAATTTGAGAGTTCACTCACCTTGGTTTCGGCCATAAATACGGCATCACGCGCTGTTGTGGCCACAAAATCCGCACCTGCTGACCGGAACATCTCTGACTGGTGAACAGCACAAGGACCGCCGACACCGATAACAAGGTGCTGTCTGGGTTTGTAAGTAGTCAGTTGTTCGATGAGGCGGCTTACATCTTCGCTCTCTGCATCGGTGCCAACTGATAGACCAACAACCCGATGTTCTTCGTGCAGCAGCTTCGGTAGCGCATTGATGTGAAATTCGAGATCAGGTCCACCATCAACATTCCATCCCCGTTCACGGAAACATGCCGCTATAGTCGCCAATCCGAGTGTATGAGTACTGTGCGGCATTCTTCCGATCAAGATGTTATGATCTTGGTTGGACTTCCATTCGCCATAGCGATGCTGGGACAGTCTATTTATGAGGGAATGCAAACGACTGGAGGCGAGGGAGACCGTTACGAAGCTCTCCTGATCATCCACCCACATCTGGCCAACGGCGTTGGTGGCTGGATTGATCAATGCATCGCAGATCGCCGGCATTGGCGCGTCGGTCGCTTCAAGTCGTTGGTACATCCGCTCGAAATCTGCCGGGTCGGGTTCCAGGATTGCAGCGATTAATTCTTCGATGTAGATGGTTCCAACAATGGGATCTTCAAAGACGGAAATGCGGTGATTTCCATTTCGATGCAGATCGGCAACCCGACCGATTACATGGTCACGGATAGCGCTTTCCAGGCGATCATGATCGCCTGAAGACATTTCGTCGTATGTCGGATCGCCACATTCCAGTAGCGAACCCCCTCCCTGTCTATCCCTTCGGATCATACACCGTCCTGTCCCGGCTTTCCTCCGCAAACATATTCACATGCCGGACAGGTACCTTAGGGCTGGCGAAGATTTTTGGCGAGTCTCGAACTCATCGAGCTTGAATAAAATAAGTATTGATTATTTCCATTTGGATTGAGGCCTGGGCTTAAAGTCGGTTGACTGAAGCCACATGAAGGTGCGGTTGAACGGCTTTTATATCCTGCCATAGCAAACCCATCGCAGTCGCCACGATGTTCTTCGAATTGAGACCCGCTTGCTCGTACATTCTTTCAGGTGAGGCCTGCGGTATGAATGTGTCGGGCAGCATCAGGGTCTTTACCTTCAGGCCGTGGCCGAGCAAATCGGCGTCGCACAAATGATGAAGAACCTGCGTGCCAAATCCGCCAATCGCTCCTTCTTCAACCGTTATCAAGACATCGTGGTCGCGGGCCAATTGCTCAATTAGAGTCAGATCCAGTGGTTTTGCAAAACGCGCATCGGCGATCGTCGGTTTCAACCCGATTTTTTCGAGTTCCAGACTCGCTAACTGGCATTCACCCAGTCTCGTGCCCAGAGATAACAGTGCGACCGTTGCACCATCTTGCACGATCCGACCCTTACCAATTTTCAGCGGTTCCGGATCTTTTGGCATGGCACAACCTGTTGCCTCGCCACGCGGATATCGAAATGCAATTGGACCGCTGTCATGAATAGCAGCTGTCGCGATCATCCGTACGAGTTCGGATTCGTCGGCAGCGGCCATGATTGTAAATCCCGGCAGATTCGACAAATAGCTGATATCGAACGCGCCAGCGTGCGTCGGACCATCAGCGCCCACCAGGCCAGCGCGATCAATGGCAAAGCGAACCGGCAACTCTTGCAGCGCGACATCATGCACAATCTGATCGTAAGCACGCTGCAGGAATGTTGAATATATTGCGCAGAATGGCTTCATACCGCTCGCCGCCAAACCGGCTGCAAATGTCACACCGTGTTGTTCGGCAATGCCGACATCAAATGTTCTTTTTGGAAACTCTTTTGCAAACTTGTCGATCCCTGTGCCAGATGCCATCGCAGCCGTGATGCCCACAATTCTGCTGTCCTTGCGGGCTTCATCGATAAGCGCTTCAGCAAAAACACTTGTATAACTGGGTGCCGCCGCTGTCGCCTTCTTCAAGGTTCCGGTCGATGCATCAAAGGAACTGACACCATGATACTTGTCAGCAGAAGTCTCTGCTGGTTGATATCCGGCACCCTTGCGTGTGATGGCATGGATCAGCACCGGGCCTTTCGTGTGCTGCTTCAACGATCTGAGCAGCGTCAGAAGCGTTGGCAGGTCATGGCCATCAACGGGCCCAATATAGTTGAATCCCAGATGTTCAAAGAAGCTGCCATTCCCGGTGAGCGCTAACGCCGCGCGTTTTCCTTGTCGCAAGCCTTCCCGTAAAGGTTCAGGCAAAAACTTGGCCATATCGCTTAGGAGCTCGTGCAGTTCGACAAGTGGTAGGGTCTTGCACAGCATGGACATGTGTGTGGAGAGGGCGCCAACAGAGGGAGAGATAGACATCTGGTTGTCATTGAGAATAACGAATTGCCGCTTCTTCAACTCGCCAGCATGGTTCATCGCCTCGTAAGCCATTCCTGCTGACATCGCACCATCGCCGATTATGGAGACCACGTCTCCCTCGGTGCCTTGCAGATCACGGCCAACCGCAAAGCCAAGTCCTGCCGAAATCGATGTTGAAGAATGGGCAGCGCCGAAGGGATCATATTCACTTTCGCTGCGCTTGGTGAATCCCGAAATTCCACCCTCTTTGCGAAGTGTATTCATCGCTTGCCGGCGGCCGGTCAGGATCTTGTGTGCATAGGCCTGGTGGCCGACGTCCCAAATCAATTTGTCTGTTGGCGTATCAAAAACGGCATGCAGCGCGACGGTCAATTCGACCACACCGAGAGTTGAACCCAGATGTCCACCTGTTTGGGAGACCTTCTCAATCGTGTCTAGTCGTAGTTCCTCGGCAAGTTGTTGAAGCTGCTTATCACTCAATCGCTTCAACGACCTTGGATGATCGATCCTATCGAGCACAGGTGTCTCGACGGTTGGTCTTTTCTCGCATCCCATCAAAATCCTCCCTGTTCAACCGGTTTGCAAAGGATTTGGTCGACTCTGCGTCCGATTGTAGGGGGTATCATTGATCCAAACGAAAGAAATGTAAAATACTTTTTACAGAAGCTGTGTAAAGTTTAATTGACATTAATTGCGTTGATCCTGCTCGCGATCATTGCAATCAAGCGGAAAGTGTATATTTTAATTGACACATTAGTGTCCATAAACTGTTACATCAGAGCAGTAACAGCGAGCGAGGTGCCGTCTTGGATCAGTCCTTTCCGTTTTCAGCCATCGTTGGCCAAAAGGAGATGAAGCAAGCATTGTTAATGGTCGCAGTAGAGCCCAGGCTCGGCGGCGTCCTGGTATTTGGCGATCGCGGCACAGGCAAGTCGACTTCAGTCAGGGCATTGGCAGATTTGCTTCCAAAAATCAGCGTGAACGACAACTGCCGATACAATTGCGAGCCGGACAAGCCTGCGGAAAGTTGTCCAATGTGCAATAGTGAGAAGCCGACGCGCGTAACGACAAAATCAGCTCCTATCGTCGACTTGCCCCTGGGCTCCACGGAAGACCGGCTTTGCGGTTCGCTGGATTTGGAGCGCGCATTGGTTTCTGGCGAGCGAGTCTTCGAACCTGGTTTGCTTGCGAAAGCTCATCGGGGCTTCCTGTATATTGATGAAGTGAATCTGCTGGAAGACCATCTTGTCGATCTGCTTCTTGATGTTGCTGCATCGGGCACGAATGTCGTGGAAAGGGAGGGACTTTCGATCCAGCATCCGGCGCGATTTGTATTGGTTGGTAGCGGCAATCCAGAGGAAGGTGAACTGCGACCGCAATTGCTTGATCGTTTTGGGCTGTCAGTTGATGTCCGGTCGCCCGAAGAGCTCTCGGAGCGTGTGCAGGTGATCAAACGTCGCGAGGCCTTTGAACATGATCCCGACGCATTTTGCGATTCGTGGTTGGCTGAAGAGAAAGCCACACGCAAGACGATTGTGAAGGCCAAAAAATTGATTCCAAACATGGTCACCAGTGACAGGGAGCTCATGCTTGCAGCAGCGTTATGTTCCAAACTCGGTGTTGATGGGCTTCGTGGTGAATTGACGTTGATCCGTGCTGCCAAAGCAAGAGCGGCACTTGAAGGTCGACAGAAGATATCGAGCGCTGATATCGTGGAAGTTGCGCCGATGGCGTTGCGTCATCGACTGCGCAGAAATCCGCTTGACGATGCCGGCTCTGAAGCGCGGGTCTCGCGGGCTGTCCATGAAACGCTAACAGTTGTTAGTGGCAATGCTTGATGCGGCAAGCGAAATGAGCACTGCCCCGCGGCAGTGGCATGATGCTCTGCTTGTCATTCGGCTGGCTTCCAGTTTTCCAAAATTCATCTCGTCAATTCGGGTCTGCAGCGCGGCTGGGCCAGTGCGTGACATGTGGCTTGAACACTTGGACAAGGCCCTTGCTCCCGATCTGCCGCGTGTCCGCATTCCGTTTGGTGTCAGTGCCGAGCAATTGGCAGGTGGCACTGACATAGAAGCAAGCCTCCTGGCAGGACGTCCAGTACAACAATCAGGGTTGCTCGAAAGGGCGCAGGGCGGCCTGGCTTATTTGCCGATGGCCGAACGGTTTCCGCAGGGACACGCTTGGTTCATCGCCAATGCAATAGATCAATGCAAGGTTTGCCCCAGCCAATCATTCCTGACGATAGCGTTAGACGAAGCGGGCGGCGATGGGCCGTTCATGACAGATGTGTTGGCCGACAGAATGTGTCTTGTAGTCCGACTGGACGGCATTAGTATTCGCGATGCATTTCAAGAGGATATTGCGCCGAATCAAACTGACATCGAACCAAGCGATGTTGATGTTTCTGACGAAATTACCAATTCCATCGCGAGCCTCACCTCAACCATGCCGGGTGGCGGGATGCGATTGATGCAAAACATGGTTCAGGTCTGTCGTTGTCTTTCGGCTTTTAGCGGCAACTCCAAAGCAAGTGCGGAGGACGCTGCAATGGCAATCAGTCTTTGTCTTGGCTTGCAATTGCAACCGCAGCCCGAGGCAAAGCAGCAGGAAGAGCAAAGCAATCAATCAACGCAAGAGCAAAACGACGAAATGCCACCATCGGAACCTGATCGCGATCACGAGCAAAGGGTAGGGACTGATTCCAATCACACGGAATTTGAAACGCATGACATCGGTGAATTGGATGTGGCAATTGCGCAGGCTTCAAACGCTATTCGCGACATGATGGAGGGCAGTCAGAAGATGCCTTCCGGATCGCACACTAAGACAGGTGTTGCCGGCGATTCTCAAACTTCAAGCAACAGAGGGCGCCCTGTCGGTTTGTCTACAAAACCGATCAGGATTGATGCGCGCCTGGATATTGTGGCTACCCTGCGCACAGCCATTCCAATGCAGCGCCTGCGCAATCCGCAAGTTGCGCAGACAGACTTCCGCAAAGGCATGAAGATGCGGATATTGCCTTCCGATTTTCGCTTTAAGCGTCATCAACACCCGACTGAATCCGCCGCCATTTTTGCTGTTGATGCATCCGGATCAACGGCGCTTTCACGATTGGCTGAAGCGAAAGGCGCAATCGAACTCCTGCTCAATGATTGCTACGTTCGCCGTGACACGGTTGCATTGGTCTCGTTCAGGGGGCGCAGGGCGCAAACCCTGCTTGAACCAACCCGATCATTGGTTCGCGCTAAGCGATCATTGGCGCAGTTGCCGGGTGGCGGACCGACGCCTTTGGCTGACGGCATACGGCTATCGTTGGAGCTCGCCGAGTCAGCCAAGCGTCGTGGCCAGTCGCCCCTGATTGTTTTCATGACTGATGGAAGCGGCAATATAGCGCTAGATGGGCGAGCAGATCGCAAGCAAGCGAATAGCGATGCGCGCGACTTCGCCTTTGCAGTTGTTGAAAAGGGATATCGAACGCTCTTCATCGATATTGGCAAGCGACCCCGCGAGACTGCGCGCGATCTTGCATCTGCAATGCAGGCCGAATATTGCCCCTTGCCGCATGTCAGTGCGCAGGCAGTCTCCGGCCTTGTTGAACGTCACTTGCGAGGCTGATCGATGTTGGCAGTTCAAGCACAAAACGTTGACTTGGGGGAGGGACACTCTTTCTGGCCGAACCGGGAGTTCAGCCGCTTTATTGAGTGTGGCGGCATAAGGTTTCATGTGCAGTCGATGGGTGACGCAAATCTGCCGGTCGCATTGCTTGTGCATGGAACTGGCTCAGCAACCCACTCCTGGCGCGATATCATGCCAGAACTTGCGGAAAGTCACAGGGTTATCGCACTGGATATTCCCGGTCATGGTTTCACAGAAGGTGCGAAGGTATCAAATCTCTCTCTTGAGGGCATGGCACTGGCCGTCGGTTATTTACTCAAACAGCTCAATGTAAGCCCCTCGCTGGTTATAGGTCACTCTGCAGGTGTCGCTATCTTGTTTGAATTGCATCTTCGCGGATTTCTGCCTGGCGCGAGCATTGTTGGACTAAATGCTGCTCTTGAACCAATCGAGGGCAACACGCTGCTTTCTCCATTGGCTAAGTTGTTGTTTCTTAACCCGATGACATCGCGCATTGTTTCGTTGCAAGCGAAGTTCTCCGGCGCATCTAAAGCATTGATCAAGGCGACCGGCTCACCAATCGATGACACGGGTATTGCCTGTTACGATGCGTTATTGCAGCAGCCATCCCATATTAAAGGAGCGCTTGGCATGATGGCGCGCTGGGATCTGGTTCCCCTGCAAAGAAGATTGCCCGGCATTGATGCACCCGTTCTGTTGATCGCATCGGTGGATGATCCGATGGTCCCATCGGCGGTTTCTCGCAAGGCAGCCCATCTGATTCCCAATGCTCGTTTGGATGTTGTCAGAGATGGCGGACATCTACTGCATGAGCTCAAGCCGGATCTGGTTGTTCGAAAGATTCTGGATTGGAAAGGGGCGCATGCATGATGACCGTACACCAAACCTTTGATGAGGGTGCCACCGATTCAGATCAAAATCCGCATGCAATTGTTGTGGGCGCCGGCTTTGGCGGTCTCGCAGCCGCTGTCCGACTTAGTGCGGCGGGGTTTCGAGTAACGGTTCTGGAAAGACTGGATCAAGCTGGAGGGCGTGCAAGGCGATTCAAAATCGATGGTTTCACCTTTGATGCCGGTCCCACCATTATCACAGCCCCCTTTGTATTCGAGGAATTATGGGCACTGTGCGGCAGGCAATTGGCCCAAGATGTCGATTTGGTTTCGCTCGATCCATTTTATACGGTCAGATTTGCCGATGGTTCCACCTTCAAAGCGTCAGCAATTGAAGAACACATGAACGCTGAGATCGCCAAATTTTCGGCCGAAGATGTCGAAGGTTATCGCAAATACCTCATAGAAAGCGAGAAGTGCTTTCAAACCGGTTTCATCGGAATGATCGACAATTCCTATGCGACAATCAAGGCGATGGCCGGTGCCATGCCGGGATTGATAAGGCGACGGGCGGAGCGCTCAGTTTATGCGCTGGTCTGCAAGTATATTCGCAGCGAGAAGATCCGCATGGCCTTGAGCTTTCATCCGCTCTTTATTGGCGGCAATCCAATGCGCGCGAGCGGAGTGCTATCTCTTATATCCTATCTGGAACGCGAATATGGTGTTCATTATGCCATGGGTGGAACACACGCGCTTATCGAAGGGCTATGCGGCTTGATTGCAAGTCAAGGCGGCACGGTCCGCACATCGGCCGGTGTGAAAGAAATTCTACTCAAAGACAACAAGGTTTCTGGGGTTATGCTGGAAAACGGCGAACAGCTTCAAGCGCAGATCGTGGTCTCCAATGCAGACACGGGTTGGACCTACAAAAATTTACTCCCAGCAAGAAATCGCAAACGCTGGACCAATAAAAAGATCGATCGTTCAAAACACTCCATGAGCCTCTTTGTATGGTATTTCGGGACAGATCGGACTTATGACGATGTCGATCACCACACCATATTAATGGGACCTCGCTATGCGGCATTATTAACGGACATATTCGACAACAAGGTTTTGGCCGACGATTTCAGTCTTTACCTGTATCGGCCGACCGCCACCGATCCCTCGATGGCGCCCGATGGCTGCGATTCTTTTTATGTGCTTTCTCCAGTCCCCAATCTTGAAGGAGATGTTGACTGGTCAATTGAGTCTCAGCGCTATCGACGAAAAATCAGCGACTTCTTGAGCTCGACAATTCTGCCCGATCTGGAGGCGCATGTCGTTGCTTCCAAGCTAATGACCCCCAATGACTTTCAAACTGAGCTGTTGTCCGAAAAGGGCGCTGCGTTTGGCATGGAGCCAATCCTGACACAATTAGCTTGGTTCAGACCGCACAACATAAGCGAAGAGGTTGAAAACCTCTTCATTGTTGGTGCCGGCACCCACCCCGGCGCCGGATTGCCCGGCGTTGTTTCATCCGCAAAAATTCTCGATAAGGTTGTTCCGCATGTCAGCCATTACAAATGACAAGTTTGACCTTGAACCAACGTTGCGAACCGAATGCGAGGAAGCTATTCGGGAAGGCTCGAAGTCATTTCTGGCTGCTTCATTGCTGCTTCCCGGGCAGATCAGAGTTGCAGCGCGCGCACTCTATGCTTTTTGTCGCGCTGCCGATGACCTTGTCGATGATGGAGACGATTGCGACGCTGCACTGGTTGAGCTGACCACACGCCTGGATCTCATCTACAAAGGGGGCGAAGTGGTGCATGGTTGCGACCAGGCATTTGCTGCTGTTGCTGAGCATTTTGATATTCCGCGTGAAGTGCCTGATGCAATGATCGAAGGTTTTGCGTGGGATGCAGCGGGGCGTACATACGAAACGATCGATGAACTGGCGGCGTATTGCGCGCGCGTGGCATCGACCGTTGGCATGATGATGACATTGATCATGGGATCCACTGATCGACACGTGCTGGCGCGAGCAGCCGATTTGGGCCTCGCCATGCAACTGACCAACATTGCGCGCGATGTTGGAGAAGACGCCCATCGCGGAAGAATATACCTGCCGATCAATTGGATGCACGAAGCGGGTATTGATCCCGACGAGTTCTTGAAAGCACCCAAAGCTTCTCCCGAGCTCAATACAGTAGTGGAACGGCTGCTGGATGCAGCCAACACTTTCTATTCCAGAGCGATGACCGGCATCGCCGGATTGCCGTTTGCATGTCGCGTCGCCATTCGCAGCGCAGCGCTAATCTACCGCGAAATCGGTCGAGAAATTGAACGAAATGGTTGGGATAGCGTCAATCGTCGCGCGTGCACATCCAAACTTCGGAAGCTAGAACTCATTGCATACGCAGCCTCTACACCAAATTTGTTTCTGCCGGTTTCTACGCACAAACCTCATTTAGCGACACAATTTCTCGTCGAAGCCGCTGCCCAAGCAAACCCTGGTCCTCCGAAAGGATTGGATGCAAAAGCTGGACGTATGATCGAAATTATCGCGGTCTCTGAAAATCGTAAACGGTTTGCAGAGGTCAGACCGTGAGATGCAAAACTACTATGGCCTCGTTGAACTTCTATTCACATTTGGAGGCGTAACGGCATTTGTTGTGTGGCAAATGCGGCAGCTGAACCGCGATATCAAGGCGCGTGAAGAGCGAGAGGCACGTGAACAACAATCGCGTAATGAGCCGCAAGATGATGACCCTAAAAAATAGCTTCTTTCTGCTTCACTAGAGCGTTTCAGCCTCCAACTGAAGCGCCGGCAATCAATTGGGTATTGAAACCATTGCGCAAATCTGGGTACAGCGATTCCATCAAACAGTGACAGACTCTAGCGCCTCCGCGGCATGCGAAAAGGCAGCATCATCTTGACCAAAGGCGAGGCAAAACGATCGCCCGACAAGCTCTCATGCATCAGATCGACACCTCGGCCTCCCAATACAGTTCTGACTATTGAACGTGTGTAAAAGGGGCCGTCTTCAAGTGTTTGTAGGACTTGCGGTTTTTCATCGCGATCATGATGACCACGTCGTTTTACACCCCAAAACCCAGCTGGGAGGGCGCTAACCTGAGGTTTTTCGAGGTGATTGATCTCGCCCTTCGGCGATATTGCAAGTGCGAGACACTCGTCCGTGCCATCGCGACGTATACTGTCATATAGAATGATACTTTCACCGCTGGGCATCGTGCCTCGTGCCCAATCCCAGTTGATAAATGCTTTCTCCAGCGGTTCGGTTCCCCAATTGGAGTCCAGATACCCATGTCCTTCCCACTTCAGTCCTGAATGTGAAAGATCAACACTGACACGTCCAAGTGGCGCTATGGGCCACCAGCGCTGATGACCCTTTGCGTCGATATCAAACACCTTCTCGGTGATTGCTTGCGGTCTAAAAGTGATCGATCCTTTAATTGGCTTTGGCAGCCATTGGGCAGGAGGGCGAGGCACCGAAATTTCTGCAAAATCTACGACAATTTCATCGCCTTGCCACCGCAATTGGCTCGGGCCCACTCTAAACAAAGTCTGTTCGCGCTCGACATGAGTTCGACCCCTTTCAGTCATGGCCCATCGGTTGCCATCAGGTGCATAGAGCGCAACATTGATGCAGCAATGGTTCTCAGGGTCCTTCCGGCCCGACCAATGGTAGTAGGGTGAAAAGACCGATCCAACAAACGCGATAATGCTGAAACCGTAGCGCCCGCAATCGCTTAAGCCGTCGATGTACCACCATAGGTAACCGCCGGGCTGGACCTCGGCAGCAAAGCGCGGTCCGCTGCCAGGCACTCCGCCGCCAGCATCCCTGAAAGTGCTGCCATCGGTACGCCTGGTCCCGGATGAACGGAGCCGCCCGCCTGATACAGGCCCGGAATTTTTGTTCTTGCCCCCGGTCGCTTGAACGATGCTGTCCATCCATGTGATGCCCGGCCGTAAAGCGCGCCCCCAGAGTGAGGAAACAGGTCGTTGAAGTCCTGGGGCGACGTGGCGATTGAGCGTAAGCTTGGGCGAGAAATTGACATTCCATGCGCCTCGAGGGTGGAGAGGGTTATATCCATGCATCGTTCGGTCTCATTTTCTCTATGTGTTTTTATGTCTCCATCGGCAGCAGCATTGACGATGAACAGCATGCGCTCGCTTTTGTTTTTTTTGCCGTTGTCAGACCTCGCACCCGCGCTATCTCGATCTTGAGCACAAATGTATATCGTTGGGTCGTCCGGCATGCGAAATTCTTGCAGTATCTGATTGAATTCTTTGCGGTAATTGTCGGAGAAAAACACTGAATGATGCGCCAGTGGAAATCCGCTTATCTCCGCTTCAATGCACCAGGTCCGCGCTGACAAAGAACGCTGACCGATGGAGATGGCAGAGTTGCCAAGGCGTCCACCGGTTATATCGTTGAGCGCTGCAGCGTCGCCATTGTAGATAACCCTTGAACAATCGTGACGCGTCCCGTCGAGAAGTTGCACACCTCTAACCTGGTCGCCATCCAAAAGAATTTGATCCACTTGGGCGTTGTATACGAACTCTGTGCCCTTGCTGACGGCGAGTTGTGCGAGCGATTTGGCCAACGCTGCTATGCCGCCTTTAATTGTCCAGACGCCTGCTTGCTCAACATGCGCGACCAACATCAGGGTTGCCGGCGCTTGGAATGGCGATGATCCACAATAAGTTGCATAGCGTCCGTACAATTGGCGCAGGCGTTCGTCTTTGAAGTAGGATTCCAGAGCTGACCACATGGCAGAAAGCGGCTTGAGAGCCATCTGGCGCTTAACATCAAATAACCCAATGCGGCGCATCAGTTGCAATGGATTGGGGCGCTGGGCAGCAATGTAGCTCTCTTGTAGGATGTTGAATATCGTTTCAGAATCCTCGCATAACCGCCGGTAGCCATCCGAATCGGCAGGTCCAAATACAGCCCCTATCTCTTCCGCGCTTTTGTCAATATCGGCAAACAGGTCCAGGCGACTGCCGTCTCGCCATGAATGTCGTGCCAAGAGCTGCGCTTGCTCCGCAGTCACTAGTTCATTGAGCTCTTTGCCGTGTAGTGCCAGGAGACGGTCAAAGACCCATTTCATTGTCAGCACCGTGGGACCAGCAGCGATCGGTTTGTTGTCCACAAAGATGTTGCGGGCTTTACCTCCAGGGATGCTGTGCCGTTCGATCACCAGCACATCTTCGCCATAGGCAGATGCAGCGAGTGCCGCTGCAATGCCGCCTATGCCGGCGCCGATGACAATGGTGCGACCGTTTTTGGCCATCACATTCCCTTTGCCTGTGAAAATGGGCATTGACATCAGTAAACCCTGTGTCAAGATAAATGTACACTAGATGTGTCAAATAAAATTGACAATGAGGGATTGAGCATGGATTTGCAGAAGCGAATTGAACGCAGTCTTGAGCGGGCAATGCATTATGCAACCGCTGCTGGTCAACCGCCAAAAATCACTGAGGCGCTTGTGCATTCTGTGTTCCCTGGCGGTGCGCGTGTGCGGCCCAGACTGTGCCTCGCGACGGCACTTGCTTCTGGCGATGCAAATCCACGCGCAGCTGATGCAGCCGCTACAGCGATAGAACTGCTTCATTGCGCTTCACTTGTACACGATGATCTGCCTTGTTTTGATGATGCCGCAACCCGGCGCGGTCGGCCCTCAGTTCATGCAGCATTTGGCGAGCCGCTCGCAGTGCTGGCTGGTGATGCCTTGATCGTCATGGCCTTTGAAACGCTTGCACGTGAGTGCGTGGAAGCCCCCGATGTAATGGCTTCGTTGATTGCCATTATTGCCCGATCTGTGGGGATGCCCAATGGCATTATCGCTGGCCAGGCTTGGGAGAGTGAAGAGAACATCAATCTTAAAGAATACCACCGGGCTAAAACAGGTTCACTGTTTTCTGCAGCAACAAGCGCCGGTGCGATTGCTGCTGGCGGTGATCCGCAACAGTGGTTGGGGTTGGGCAGCGCGCTTGGCGCAGCCTATCAAGTTGCCGATGATCTGAGGGATTTTGCTTGTGATGCGGCTGAGCTTGGGAAACCCAATGGACAAGATGAGGTGAACGGCCGACCAAACGCTGTCAATGAAGAGGGCTTGGCCGCAACGCTCGGCCGATTGCAAGCGCTCGTACAAGAGGCGGTTGATTCCATTCCGGATTGCACCGGCGCACCAATGCTACGAAAACTCATTCAAGATGAAGCCAAGAGGCTAACCCCTCGCAATTTGGCCCGTTCTGCCGCATAGGCGTGTCACAGCTCACCGAAGACAAGTCTGCATATTCTTCGGGCGAAAAGCCTGATTGGTTGACGCGCTATCGTGATTGGCGCTCACGCATGGTTGCAAAGCCAAAGTTCAGAAAACTTGTAGGCCGCACGCCAGTACTTCGGATGATTGGGCGGCGCAAGGCCGAAGGTGTCTTCGAACTGGCGTCGGGATTTGTTCATTCGCAGGTTCTGTACGCTTGCTTGGAGACGGGTGTACTGGATGCGCTTGGTTCTGGTCCCATGCGTCTCACTGATTTGGCAAATGGAACGGAAATTCCAATCGTCAGGCTCGAGCCACTGCTAAGGGCAGCGACCGCTCTTTCAATCATTCATCATGGTCGCGATGGGTACTATACGCTGTCGGACACTGGAGCAGTGGTCAGAAGCGACCAGGGTATACGTACGATGGTTCAACATCATCAGGAGTTCTACGCCGATCTTGCAGATGTCAACTTGCTGCTGAAGCAGACGATTCCGGATACCCATTTGAACCGTCTGTGGTCCTATGCGGGCGAGGATCGGGACCCAGTCGGTTCGCAGGATGCCGCACGGTATTCTTCGGTGATGACTTCCAGTCAGAGAATGGTCATCGATGAGATCGTCTCTGCCTATGATTTTGCAAAATATCAGCGCATTTTGGATGTTGGTGGAGGGCAGGGACTTTTTGCGTGTGCCGTTGCCCAACGCTGGGCTGAACTAAAGGTCTCGCTGTTTGATTTGCCGCCAGTTGCGGCTCAGGCCGCTGGGCGCATTGATGAAGCAGGTTTGGCGTCGCGCATCAGTTGTCACGGTGGCAGCTTTTTTCAAGACTCTCTGCCTTCTGGAGCCGATGCCATTACCTTGGTCCGGGTGCTCTTTGATCATGGCGACGGACAGGTCCTGAGAATTCTTTCGGCTTGCCATGCAGCGTTGGAAAGCGGCGGAGAGATCATCATCGCCGAACCAATGGCGGGCGACAGCTCCGGCGAGCGTCTCTCGACGGCATATTTTTCTATGTATTTGCTGGCCATGGGGCCAGGCCGATGCCGTACGCCCGAGGAAATTGGTGCTTTGGCCCTGCAGGCTGGATTTTCCTCATGGCAGATTATTCGGTGTGCCAATCCCATGCTCGCAACAATTATTGTTGCAACGGCCTAATCATCACGATTTCACTGTAAAAAAAGATTGACACATAAGATTGTCAACTTATCATGACATTATGGAGGAACTGATGTTTTGTCATCAGTGTTAAAATATGAAGACCACGGCGATTTTAATCGAAAAACCGGAAAGTATCGTGCTTAAGTCGCTCGATATTGACGATGCAAAAGATGATGACATCGTGGTGCAGAGTGTTTGGAGCGGTGTAAGCTCTGGCACTGAGAAACTGCTCTTTACCGGCCGGATGCCTGACTTCCCCGGTTTACAATATCCTTTAGTGCCCGGCTACGAAACTGTAGGCCGAGTGATCAAAGCGGATTGCAATGCAACGCACGAGATCGATGATTTGGTTTTTGTGCCTGGTGCAAACTGTTATGATTCTGCAGCAGGGCTTTTTGGTGCTTCTGCATCCCATCTCACAGTGCCTGCTTCGCGAGCCATTGCCGTTCCGGAACAAATGGCGGAAACTGGCACGTTGCTGGCTTTGGCTGCAACTGCACACCATGCTGTCACGCTTGAAGGTTCTCGTCCGCCTGACGCTATTGTCGGCCACGGTGTTTTGGGTCGATTGATCGCACGCATTGTCATCGCCTTGGGTCATCCCGCTCCGCAGATTTGGGAACGCGACCCAGTTCGCCGCCTGGGGTCATTTGATTATGACGTCATCGAAGGCCCCCAAAAAGGTGAAGGCCCATTCCAATGTGTGCTGGATGCAAGCGGAGATACTTCAATTATTGATTCTGTCATGCCGCATCTGGCCCATGGCGGCGAGATCATTCTTGCCGGCTTCTATGGAGAGAGAATGTCGTTTCAATTTGTCTCCGCCTTTATGCGAGAGGCGAAGCTGCACGTTGCCGCAGAATTCAAGCCCGATGATGTCCACGCCGTTCTCGCGCTGATGGAACAGGAACGGCTTTCGCTCGAGGATATCATTTCAGATCTCACGCCGGCCAGAAGCGCCGAGGAAGCCTACGCTTCTGCGTTTTCTGATCTGTCTTGTTTAAAAATGGTGATTGATTGGAGGAACGTGCAATGACTGAAGGTCTGAGTTTCGACGCAACAGAAACCATGCGCGAAGAATTGCGCCAGGAGGCTTCAGTTGAGCCTGATCCGCCCGCTAAGGGAGAGATCAAGAAGGAGACGCAGATCATTGCGATCTATGGCAAAGGTGGCATCGGCAAAAGCTTCACTTTGGCAAACCTTTCCTACATGCTCGCTCAGTTGGGCAAGAAAGTCCTGCTGATCGGTTGCGATCCGAAAAGCGATACAACTTCATTGCTCTTTGGTGGAAGGGCGTGTCCGACAATTATCCAAACGTCTTCGAAAATGAAGGAGGCCGGAGCAGAGCTTTCAATCGGCGATGTTTGTTTCAAGCGTGATGGCGTATTCGCAATGGAACTCGGTGGCCCGGAGGTCGGTCGAGGTTGTGGCGGTCGTGGCATCATCCACGGATTTGAAACACTCGAAAAACTCGGCTTCCACGAATGGGACTTTGACTATGTCCTGCTCGATTTCCTTGGTGATGTTGTTTGTGGCGGCTTCGGTCTGCCGATAGCCAGAGATATGTGCCAAAAGGTTGTGGTCGTAGGGTCAAATGATCTGCAATCGCTTTATGTTGCAAACAACGTCTGCTCTGCAGTTCAGTATTTCCGCAAATTGGGCGGCAATGTTGGCGTGGCCGGCATGGTTATCAACAAGGATGACGGCACCGGTGAGGCCGCTGCCTTCGCAGACTCTGTCGGCATACCGGTACTGGCGGCAATCCCCCAGGACGAGGACATTCGGCGAAAGAGTGCGAATTATCAGATCATTGGTCATCCGGAAAACCGTTGGGGTCCCCTCTTCGAACAACTGGCAACCGCTCTTGGTGAAGCGCCGCCGGTGCTTCCCGAACCGCTCGATCAGGATGGCTTGATCGGTTTGTTTGATGGCAGCGAAACCGGTGGCGATTTTCAGCTGGAGCCAGCATCGATTGAAGATATGTGTGCTGCATCAGCGATCACGCGTCCGTCTCTCGAAATTGTTTACGACGAGGTCTGAGCCCGATGATTGAACGTGTCGATGACATTGCAGGGCAGGACGAAGAGCTGGCGGTTACCCCAGACAATGCCATTGACCTTGGCTGTCATTCAGGCGCGGAGAAAATGAAAGCTTCGGCCATTGCCGCAGGTAAATCCGAAGTCCTTGAGCGTTTCGAAGCAGACTATCCCAAGGGCCCACATGACCAACCGCAATCCATGTGCCCCGCTTTTGGTTCTCTCCGGGTTGGATTACGGATGCGGCGCGTTGGCACAATCCTTTCTGGCTCTGCGTGTTGCGTTTATGGCCTGACCTTTACATCGCACTTCTATGGCGCCCGCCGGTCGGTGGGCTACGTGCCCTTTAATTCCGAATCCCTTGTGACCGGAAAACTCTATGAAGATATCAGGGATGCTGCCCACGAGATGGCAGATCCGGAATTATACGATGCCATTGTTGTGACCAATCTTTGCGTGCCAACTGCATCGGGCATTCCGCTCCAGTCCCTGCCGAAGCAGATAAACGGTGTGCGCATCGTGGGTATTGATGTGCCAGGTTTTGGTGTTCCAACGCATGCAGAAGCAAAAGACGTGCTCTCAGCGGCCATGCTCTCTTACGCTCGAAGCGAAGCTGAAGCAGGCCCGGTATCGGCCCCGCGCGAGGGTGTCCAAGAACGCCCCACTGTTTCGATGATCGGTGAGATGTTTCCAGCAGATCCAATGATGATTGCGGGAATGCTTGAGCCGCTTGGAATGGCAGCCGGGCCCGTTGTACCTGTGCGTGAGTGGCGTGAACTCTACGCGGCGCTCGATTGCAGTGTTGCAGCGGCCATCCACCCATTTTACACCGCTTCAGTACGAGAATTTGAGCAGGCCGGACGTCCCGTTGTCGGATCAGCACCCGTGGGATTTGAAGGCACGGATGCATGGCTCCAAGCCATCGGAAATGCCGGTAATGTTGAACAGTCGAAAATCGATGCAGCGAGAAACATGTTCGGCGGCGCCATTCGGGGTGCGCTGGCAGAAAACAAAATCAAGGGCCGCATTACTTTGTCTGGATATGAAGGGTCCGAACTTCTGGTTGCGCGACTTCTTTGTGAAAGTGGTGCTGATGTTCGTTACGTCGGTACGGCTTGTCCCAAAACAACTTATTCCAAAGACGATGCCGAATGGCTTGAAGCGCGAGGTATAGAAGTCCGTTTTCGTGCTTCTCTCGAGCAGGATATTGCCGCCTTTGAGGAGTTCAAGCCGGATCTCGCGATCGGAACAACGCCGATCGTGCAACATGCCAAGGAAGCTTCCACGCCAGGTTTGTATTTCACCAATCTAATCTCGGCACGCCCACTGATGGGACCAGCAGGTGCTGGCTCGCTGGCGCAACTGATCAACGCTGCCATCGCCAACAAAGATCGCTTTGATCGCATGTCCGAATTCTTTGAGGGCGTTGGCAAAGCAGACACATCCGGTGTTTGGGAAGATACGCCGAAGATCAACACAACGTTTCGCAAGAAGTTTGCCGCGCGCGCATCTGCCTCACGCAATGCTGTAGACGCGGGAGAGGCGGTGGGAACATGACCTTGATCATCGACCACGACCGTGCTGGCGGATATTGGGGTTCTGTATATGCCTTCACTGCGATCAAGGGAATGCAGGTAATTATCGACGGCCCAGTTGGCTGCGAGAACCTTCCTGTGACATCTGTGCTGCATTACACTGATGCCTTGCCTCCGCATGAGCTGCCAATCGTTGTCACTGGTCTGGGTGAAGACGAATTGGGACAGCACGGTACTGAGGGCGCTATGAAACGCGCACGCGCCGTGCTTGACCCTGACTTGCCAGCCGTGGTGGTCACCGGCTCGATTGCAGAAATGATAGGTGGTGGCGTAACACCGGAAGGCTCAAACATTCAGCGGTTCTTGCCCCGCACAATCGACGAAGACCAATGGCAGTCTGCCGACCGTGCCCTCAAATGGCTTTGGACCGAGTACGGCGCCAAAAAGGTCAAACCACCTAAAAAGCGCGCCGACGGCGCCAAGCCAAAGGTCAATATTATTGGCGCCATCTATGGCACGTTCAATATGAACTCTGATTTGGCAGAGCTACGCCGCCTCATTGAAGGCATTGGTGCTGAGGTCAATATGACCTTTCCGCTTGGCAGTCATTTGGCCGATGTGAGGTCGCTGTCAGATGCGGAAGCCAATGTTTGTCTTTATCGTGAATTTGGACGGCAGCTGTGCGAAACACTTGAGCGACCCTATCTGCAAGCACCGATTGGCATTCATTCAACGACCGCATTCCTTCGTTCGCTCGGCGATATTCTGGGCCTCGATCCCGAACCATTTATCGAGCGAGAAAAACACACCACGCTTAAGCCAATGTGGGACTTGTGGCGCTCTGTAACTCAAGATTTCTACGCGACAGCCAGTTTTGCCATTGTGGCCAGTGAAACCTATGAGCGCGGAATTCGAAATTTCCTCGAAGAAGAAATGGGCATGCCTTGCACATTTTCAGTTCAAAGGCGTGCAGGCGTAAAGACCGATAACGAGGCAGTGCGAAAGCTGATCGGCGAAAAGACGCCGCTGGTCATGTTCGGTTCCTACAACGAACGAATGTACCTTGCTGAACAGGGTAAGCGTGCAATCTACATTCCGGTATCGTTCCCCGGTGCAATCATTCGGCGCCACACGGGTACACCCGTCATGGGTTATTCGGGCGCAACCTGGATGGTGCAGGAAGTGTGCAATGCGCTTTTCGATGCACTGTTTAATATTTTGCCGCTTTCGACACAGATGGACGAAGTCGAAGCGACTCCGGCGCGTGAAAAAGCTGATCTGAATTGGCAGCCTGCAGCGAAATCCAAATTGGATGAACTCGTCAACGCTGAACCAGTGTTGGTGCGGATTTCAGTAGCCAAGCGTTTGCGTGATGCCGCTGAGCGAGCAGCACGGAATGCGGGCCGCGTTGAAGTGGATGACAAGGATGTGGATCGGGCGCGAAGTCAGGTTCTTCAAGGGCAAGCTGCCTAGAAATTCTAATCGATCGCACTTGCGGTCAAATGATGGAGGAAAGTATGGCGTCACAAGATATTCAGGACCGTGTCCGCGGCCCGGGAGCCGCCGGTGGATTGGAATACAATCTGCTGTTTGTTGCCTGCCTGAGCGTGTGCCTGCCAGTGATTACACTGCAGCGCATATCTCGCCTGGTGCGGGGCCGAACAGTGAACCCATACAAGGAGAGTATTTTTGCTGAGGCAAAGTCTGCGGCCTATGCAGCCGTCGGCTACACGTTCTCGGTCTAGAATTATGAGATTTGTCGGCGTCAAAAACCGACAAAGTGCCAATGGATTTGCTTTGGTAATCCGGCGGCAACCCGGCTGCGGGGCACTGCAGCGTTGTGACTAGGAGGTAATTTTATGTCCAGTCCAAATCAAGTTTCGCTGACGGGCATGTCTGAAGGCGAAGCTCAGGAGTTCCACAAGTACTATCTCCAGGGAATGTGGATGTTCGTAGCGATTGCGGTCGTGGCACATCTTCTTGTCTGGTTTTGGCGCCCGTGGATCCCGGGTCCCGATGGTTATGCCGCTCTTGACGGTATTAGCCAAACGGCTTCGGCGCTCCTGCCGATGTTGACTTAAGGGAGAAGTGAAATGTGGAGAATCTGGATGATCTTCGACCCGCGCAAAACGCTGGTCGTTCAAGGTGTATTCCTTTTCTCGCTAGCAGCGATGATTCATCTAGTGCTGCTGTCGACAGAACGCTTCAACTGGCTCGTCGGCTGAGCGACTCACAATAGGTGGTGGGCGAAGTTCATTAAGATTATTCGCCCACCCCAATCTGACCATTCATAGGAGATCCGCAAGGTCCGGGATCGGAGGATAGAGCATGGCACTGCTTAGTTTTGAACGAAAATATCGTATCCGCGGAGGTACACTAATTGGTGGTGACCTGTTCGATTTTTGGGTTGGACCATTCTATGTCGGCTTCTTCGGTCTCGTTGGGGCATTCTTCACATTTGTTGGTGTTGTCCTGATCCTGTATGGTGCTGCAATCGGCCCAACCTGGAATGTTTGGCGCATATCGATAGAGCCGCCGGATTTGAGCTATGGGCTCGGCTTTGCTCCACTTGCAGAGGGCGGTCTTTGGCAAATTATCACCATTTGTGCGCTTGGATCATTTGGATCTTGGGCGCTGCGTGAAGTGGAAATCTGCCGTAAACTCGGCATTGGCTACCATGTGCCATTTGCATTCTCATTTGCGATATTTGCCTATTTCACACTTGTCGTCATCCGTCCGGTTTTGCTGGGCGCCTGGGGGCATGGCTTCCCCTATGGTATTTTCAGCCACTTGGACTGGGTTTCCAACGTTGGATATCAATACCTGCATTTTCATTACAATCCCGCCCATATGGTGGCGGTGACATTCTTCTTCACCACGACTCTCGCGCTTTCGCTGCATGGTGCATTAGTGCTTTCGGCAGCCAATCCGGGCAGGAAATCTGACCTGCGAGGCAGCAAGGCGGAAGTCAAGACACCCGAATATGAAGACACCTTTTTCCGTGATGCCATCGGATACTCGATTGGCACATTGGGCATTCACCGTTTGGGATTGCTGCTGGCGTTGAATGCCGGATTCTGGAGTGCTGTTTGCATTGTGATCAGTGGTCCGTTTTGGAACCAGGGTTGGCCGCAATGGTGGAACTGGTGGCTTAACCTGCCGATCTGGAGCTGAGGAAATACACCATGGAATATCAAAACATTTTTACTCAGATTCAAGTTCGTGGCCCGCTGGAAACTGGCATTCCGCTTCCGGCAGACAATGATGAGCGATCAGGAAAGCCCATATTCAATTGGCTTGCGGGTTGGATCGGCAATGCACAATTGGGGCCGATCTATTTAGGCTTTTTGGGTACCGCCTCACTGATATGCGGCGCAGTCTGGTTTGTGCTGGTGGGCATGAATATGCTGGCTTCTGTCGGTTGGGATCCCATACAGTTCATCAGGCAGCTATTCTGGCTGGCTCTGGAACCACCTTCAGCAGAGCATGGTTTATCGATGTTTGTACCGCTCAACGAGGGCGGTTGGTATCTCATTGCAAGTGCGTTTTTGCTTGCATCAGTGTTGTTGTGGTGGGCTCGCATGTATACTAGAGCCCGGCAATTGGAGATGGGAACACATGTAGCCTGGGCATTTGGCGCGGCGATTTGGCTGTTCCTTGTTTTGGGTCTGTTTCGACCAATCCTGATGGGAAGTTGGGCGGAAGCTGTGCCTTACGGCATTTTCCCTCACCTTGATTGGACCGCTGCCTTGTCGATCAGATATGGCAATCTCTACTACAATCCATTCCACTGCCTATCGATCGTATTTCTTTATGGGTCGGTACTCTTGTTTGCCATGCACGGCGCCACAATTTTGGCAGTCACCCGATACGGCGGCGAGCGAGAGCTAGAGCAGATCACCGATCGCGGTACCGCATCTGAACGCGCAGCTCTTTTCTGGCGTTGGACCATGGGTTTCAATGCCACCATGGAATCGGTGCATCGTTGGGCATGGTGGTTTGCTGTCCTGACACCGATCACGGGCGGCATCGGGATTCTGCTCACAGGGACCGTAGTCGACAATTGGTATCTGTGGGGAATCAAGCACGGCATTGTAGCTCCGTTGCCTGATATTTGGCCGGGTGTCGTCGACCCAGCGCAGGGAGGGTGAGATCATGAAATTATGGGTACCATTTGCTTCAGCTGCTGTCGTCTTAGTTGGTGCAGCCATCCTGTTCCGCGCAGATTGGGATCTTCCACCCGTTGATACCGAACAGATCGGATATCGCGGCACTGGCATGTATTTGAGCAAGGACCGCGAAGATGTCGCTGCGCTCAAAGCTGCCAATGTCGTGCCGGAACCGTTTTACGAGGCGGATCCGGAAGGGGACAAGGCTGGTGACATCTATGAGAATGTCCAGATACTAGGCGACTTGTCTGATGACCAGTTCAATCTCTTCATGGCGCAAATCACAGATTGGGTTTCACCAGAGCAGGGCTGTGCCTACTGCCACAATGAGGAAAATCTCGCATCAGATGAAGTCTACACAAAGGTGGTTGCGCGGCGCATGATTCAGATGAACCAAGCCATCAATGAAGACTGGACACCACATGTCGCACAGACCGGCGTGTCCTGTTACACCTGCCACCGTGGCCAACCGGTGCCGGCGAACTATTGGTACAAGAACCTTGAACCAAAACCGGCCGCTGGTGCATTGGGCTATCGCGACGGGCAGAACGTCGTTGGCATTTTTACCGGCAACACGTCGATGTATCAGAATGCGTTGGAAGCCTATCTTCTTGATGCAGAGAGCATCCGCGTGCACTCAGATTCAGCGTTGCCAACAGGTGAAAACGAATCAACCACCAAGGAAACCGAGAAGACATGGTCTTTGATGATGCACATGTCCGAAAGCCTGGGTGTCAATTGCACCACCTGCCACAACAGTCGTGCATTCAATGATTGGGATCAAAGTCCACCGCAACGGGTTACTGCGTGGCACGGGATCCGTATGACGCGGGAGCTAAACAGAGAATACATGATCGGCCTCAATCCGGTATTTCCAGAAAATCGGAAAGGGCCGGAAGGTGATGTGTTCAAGATCGGATGCAGCACTTGCCATAACGGCGTTCAAAAGCCGCTTTATGGCGATTCGCCAGTAACAGGATTTGAGTGGGCGCTGAGCCAAAAATCAAACACTTCAGTGCCGGACTATTCGACTTACAAGCCGGGTGAGACTCTACAGATGTCTGACATCAAGATCTTAAGGGAGTTCATTGAACAAACCCAACTCGCAAGCAAGTAATCGGGTCCCCAGTACCGGTTGGCGCTAGGCTACCTCCAGGCGCTGACCGGAATTCCCGGTCGAAACCTCGGTTTCGGCCGGCTTTTTTTGTTGGCGTGTCTATAGCGTTTCAGTCAAAGACTGAAATGCTTGCATTCAATTTAGCATTGAATTCATTGCACAAATCCGGGTGCTGAGATTTCATTAGATAGTGACAGACTTTAAACTGAAAAGTTTGGGAAACGTTGCATGTAGATGCGAAACCATGGCGTATAGCTCTGCGGATCGGCATTCATTTCTTTGCGCAGTTCATCGGCTGTCACCCAACGCACCGCGTCCACTTCATCTTCATTGGGTAAAATATTGATCGTATTGCGATTGACCTCGGCAACGAACATCGTGACTTTCTCGTGCTCATGCAGCTTGTTTCCAACGTCAGCCGAGTATTCGACAATACGGCGCTCTTCAAGAGGTGCCGAAAAACCTAGTTCCTCTTTCAATCTGCGATGCGCACAATCAGCAAGGCTTTCTTCCCAATGAGGATGCGTACAGCACGTGTTGGCCCATTGACCAGGACAGTGGTATTTGCTGGCCGCGCGTCTCTGCGTAAGCAAGGCATCACCATCGAAAATAAATATTGAGACCGCCAGGTGAAACAGACCCTCCACATGTGCCTGCATTTTTTCAACAGGATATAGGCTGCCATTTTCATCGATGGCAGGAATGATGATTGGTGCGGCATTCATGATGAAACCGTTCCATGGACCTGTGGCATGGTGTTCTTTCCTACAATTTGCGACCTGTTTTGATGAGTATCAGAGACATCACTCAAATCATCCAGACCGGGCCAGCTGCCTTCAAATGCGCGCACATTAAATCGCATGAAGCAGCATTCGCTGAACCAATTTTCCTCATAAGCGCGTTGCACTGCGACACCATGAGTCCTGCTGTTTTTTGAAAAACTGCTCATGGCATCGACGCTGTCCCAGACAGAGAACGTCACTTGGTGTAACCAGGGAATTTCACCCGTTCCGATCATAAACTGGCGATGCGTGTCAAATTCTGCGCGCTCAGAAATCGCAGGAACCAGTGACCAGAAACGAAACAGGACAGCAGGCCTGATGGAGGCTCGCGTAATTGCCACAATCGGCGTTTGTTGCTTTGGCGCGTTGTTAATTGGAGCGTCGATTTGATGGCCGTCCCAGGTTCCTCTCGCCGAAACAGGTTCGAGAAAGATCGTTGCAGTTCGATCGGCTTTACTACGATACTTATTCAGTATGGTTGAGTTGGAAAACGCCTTTCGGCCAACTTCGATCGATGGCCATTCTGCAAGCAGTGTATAAACAGAGAAATCGGGTCGTGTTGAAAATCCGGCACCTGCTCCCGTGCCCATCAACTTGAAAAATCCAATATCCGGCGTTGAACGAATGTGATGCTTGGCTAGTCCCATTTGAGAAAATGCCCAGCACTTTGTTGCAAGTGATTGGAAACGAAACAATGAAAAGCTAATCACACTCATATTATCGATTTGCCTTCATTCTGAAACTGGTTGACTAGGCGACCGCCCGTGCCAGTGCACACTGGCTCCAAAGATCGCACAGCGCACCAGCCAAATGAGCAATGTCAGCATCTGAATGCAATGGTGTTGGCGTAAAACGAAGACGTTCTGTGCCAACAGGTACTGTTGGATAGTTGATGGGTTGAACATAGATGCCGTAGTTATCGAGCAAAATGTCCGAAATCCATTTGCACTTCTTGGCGTCACCAACCATCACAGGAACAATATGGCTCGGATTGGACATATGCGGAATGCCGCGCTGTTCCAGAGCTCCGCGTAGCTTTTGCACATTGGCGCGATGGCCCGTGCGCTCCTTCTCACTTGACTTCAGATGTCGGATGGATGCGGCGGCTCCTGCCGCGATCGAAGGGGGCAGGGCAGTTGTAAAGATAAAGCCTGATGCATGTGAACGAACAAAGTCCACCAGTGCCTTTGTGCCGGTGATGTATCCGCCCATGCAACCAAAAGCCTTGCCAAGCGTACCTTCAATCACGTCAATGCGATCCATAATGCCTTCGCGTTCGGCAACACCGCCGCCGCGCGAACCGTACATGCCCACGGCATGAACTTCGTCAATATACTTCAATGCACCGAACTTATCAGCGGCATCGCAGAATTGAGCGATGGGTGCGATATCTCCATCCATGGAGTAGACACTTTCAAACGCAACAAGTTTTGGAGCGTCAGGATCATCCTTGGCCATCAACTCCTCAAGATGTTCAACATCATTGTGTCGGAATATGCGTTTCTCACAGCGTGAGTGGCGAATCCCTTCGATCATGGAGGCGTGGTTCAGAGCATCAGTATAACAAATGATATTGGGAATTTTTGCCAGTAATGTCCCAAGCGCTGCCCAATTGGATACATAACCGGAGGTGAAGATGAGCGCACTTTCTTTGTTGTGCAGATCAGCGAGTTCCGCTTCCAGCAAGACGTGATCATGATTTGTGCCAGAGATGTTTCTTGTGCCACCAGCACCTGTGCCAGTTCGATTTATAGCATCTTGCATTGCTGCAATAACGTTTTCGTTTTGGCCCATGCCCAGATAATCGTTTGAACACCATACGGTGACATCTTGCGTCGTGCCATCTGAACGATAGCGCCTTGCTTTCGGGAATCCGCCTCGGTGGCGCTCCAACTCGGCAAACACGCGGTAGTTGCCTGCTTCATGCAGTTTGGCAAGGCTGTCCTGAAAAAATGCGTTGAAATCCATGATCGTCGTCCTCGTCTTTACCTACATCCTCTCAATGGATGCGGGACCTCCCCGGTTTTTGTGTTGAAATATCATGTAGTACCTTGTCACTCTTGGCAGGGCATACACGGACTGCCCAGTGCCACAGAGCGCTTTCGCGCAATGGCAGGACAAGAAAGAGATGTTCAATCAGAGCGAGTCCGCAGAAAGTCGCCAACAGGCTCCACATTAAAATGACATGTTGTTCGCTTGCCGCTGTAGCCGCCGCAATCATCGCTCCAAGCAAAACTGTGCAGGCACCCAGCGAGACCCAGAACCAACGGCTGGTCCGGTCAGTACGGAAGTAGGTCTTCAAATAATCCAACCGTGCCGGCAACATGTCGCTGATTGCGTGTTCTGCGCCCAGAAAAATGTTGATTTTGGTGCTGATCCGCATCACCCAAAGCAAGAGGAAAGTGAGCAGGCCAGTCAGATTGGCACCACCATACATGAACCAGAGCAGGAGCGCGGCTGTTAAAGCCAGCGCGATCTCATGATCACGAACTGTGAGAAACGCAGCTTGAAACCGGCTCTTTCTGGCCGGTGCATCAGATAGCTCAACTCGGCTCGGGCCAGTTATCAATCCAAGCAGGAATGAGGTTTCATGCCATGCCCAAAGCCCAATTGCCGATACAAACCCCAAATAGGTGCCGGCAATCGACTGCATGGACAGGCTTTCGTGAAGACCAAACAGCGCTGCAATTGCAATGGCTGTAACCATTGCCATTACAGCACCTGCATGTGAGGAGCCCTGTTGAGCAAGCGCGATCACCGCTCCGGTGGCGAACCACCAGATACAGATTGCAGCAATGATCGCGATCAGGACTGTCATGCGCGTTGGGCTCCTACCAGACCGGCTGCAGGCGGCTTGTTTCGGGAATTGTGTTTTGTTCCGTTGGCAGCATGTACAGGCGAACGAACTGATAGAATGCTTTAGCCATCAACCCGGCCTTGCGCAGCTTGCCGCCCATGCCGCCGACTTCGGTCGCTTTCGCCATGCGAATGGAGATGTCGTTGAGCTTACGTAACCGTTCACGGAATTTCGGATTGTCAAGATCCAACGTTAGCGGGAAACATTGCTTGCTGATTTCTGAGGTCAATTTGAACACCCGGAAATCATAATCCTCGATGTCGATGTCCAAGGCTTTGTGAAACGCAGGACGCATGTGGTCACGCACATACATCGTTGAGAACACGGCCACCAGGAAGAACTTGATCCAGAGTTTATTGACGCCCGAAAGCAACTTTGGATCAGATCGCATGATCAGGGAAAACGCTTCGCCATGTCGAAATTCGTCATTGCACCACTCCTCAAACCATTTGAAGATGGGGTGGAATCGATTTTCCGGATGCTTCTCCAGATGCCTGAAAATCGTGATGTAGCGGGCGTATCCGATCTTCTCAGATAAATAGGTTGCGTAGTAAATGAATTTAGGCCGGAAATAGGTGTATTTCTTGGCCTTCGCCAGAAAGCCCATATTGATTCCGATATCGAAATCCTTCAGGGCATCATTGATAAAACCGGCATGGCGAGACTCATCACGGCTCATATAGCCAAACAGCTCGCAGATTTCCTTGTTTTTACCGCGCCGTTTCATTTCCTTGTACAAGACGCAGCCCGAGAATTCGGCGGTCAGTGATGAAACCAGAAAATCGACAAGCTCTTTGCGTAGCTCTTCCGGCAGGTCGTCGATGCCTGATACATCCCAGTCTGGGTTGCGCTTGAAGTGACCCTTGTTGGGGTCGCTGCGCAGCTCTTCAATCAGAGCGTCCCATTCCTCGCGTACACCGGACACGTCGATCTGGTCCATCTCATCAAAATCCGTGGTATAAAACCGCGGGTTGAGCATGGTGGTTTCTTGTGCCATCCGCGTGGTTTCATTTTGAGCGGCCAGGCGCTCAGCAGTCTTTGGCACTTCAACATGTTTGTTCATAGCGTCGCCCTTTCAGAAAATGAAAACTCGCAAAGTTCCATAAATTCCAGATCACCCGTCTGGCGGGTCCACCAGCGTTCGATTTGGCTGGCGCGTGTGATCGTGGCCTGGCGGCGAAACTCTTCACAATGACCATAGGGGACTTCAACGGGCGCACCATCGACGATGACTTCATCGCCGGGATGAACAATAACTCCACCATCAAAACGCAAATGTGCTCCGAGCGCTTCAAAGGTGTTGTTTATCTCCACGGTGCAGGGGACAGTTTCTTGGTGTCGTAGCAGGATAGATTTTAATCCCATAGTGTGTACCTCCTTAGTTTGACGCGGTTTGAACCGCGGTCGTCTTCTTATTGATGTCTGCATCCAGCAATGCTGCAAATGCAGCTGCATTGTCTGGACCAAAAGCATTGAGATAGTAGCGCTGGCCAGTGACGGTATCGGATAGTGAGACCGCACCATTCTCCCAGCGGATAATCCGGTAGGGTTGAGTGTTCACCGCGTTCGAGGATGAGCGCACCCGAGTCATGGCGCGCATTGAGCCGCGGACGAAACCGCCCTTTCCATTTTCGTAGGTCTCGATTATCTGTGAAGTATGCGCATCGATGACCTGAATGGCATTGTTATCAATTGCCGTGATGATGATGTCGCGAATGGCCACCGGCTTTCCAAAACTGTCCTTGACGGTTCCAATGCCCGTAGTCGTGCCAAATATGGTTGCACTCACCGCCACAGCCAGCAAAGCCATAATTCCGTAGAACGGAACAACCGGAAAGCGTGCATGACGCCTGGAAGGTGTGTTTGATGTTGCGGTGGAGAGGGACATCGTATTCATCTGTTACTCCGCTGCGATCGGTTGTTGTGACGGACGCGCAGTTTGCAGGTCGCTCGACGTATCTTTGACAGCAAATGACTGGCTGGAACTTGCAAGCGCCTTGGCCAGAATGCCTGCGACTTCCTGGACGTTGCTCAACCCAACCAAACGCGGCACCATCGAGCCGGCGCGCCATCCACGAGCGTGTGGCCAAAACACAAGGTAAGATAGGCGATGACCAGGACGCAGAGTGAGTGCAACATCTCCCTCGTTCTTTCTGTCTCGGGCCATCTCTGCCGACAATATGTGGCTATGGGGCAAATTGAATGTTGCCGACAGGGCAACGCCAATACGCATTACAGTGCGCTTGTTCGTGATCGTGTACAGGGTCGTCTTTTCTACGCCCCAAGCAAATGCTTCGATCAGACTAATGACGATTGTCGCCATTATGGCAATTGCAGCAGCTGAAAACATCACACTGCCAGCGGTTCGACCGTCATAAAATCCAGCGGCAATTGACCACGCAATGATGATTAGAAAATAACCGCCGATCCAGCGGCTTTTCAACACGCGCCGTGAGATATGCGATGCTTTTGGTGCGCCCTGCCAGAGAATACGTTCGCCCTCAGGCAGCGCTTCCGGCAAGCCTGGAACGGGTTCAAAATCGTGCTCTGGGCCACCTGTCTCGCTCATACGAAAGACTCCTGCCTGCTAGGATCTGCATAAAGCAGGCCGGAACCGAAATACGCCGTGACCTTGTCTTCTTCCAACAATGTAATGCTGGTTTTCTTGCTGGTACCCGGCACCAGCGCCATCTGCTCACCCCGAAGCGCATGAACGTAGAAAATGCGTTCATTTGTTCTTGGCACACGGCGCATGACACAGAAGTTTATGGGAACCAAAATGCTGCGAGGCTCTTCGCCGACTTCAGTTTTGACTTCGAGATACCGCAGCATCTGTTCCATTCGGTCAACCCAAGCATCGACTACAGTGCCTGCAACGACAGAGTCATACCCAACGACACGCATGCCGATTGGATCCTGATCTCCCTCTGCAATTGCGAAGTCTTTCGCTACACGCATCGGAACAATCTTGGGTTCACCATGGTGTGTGAGATCTGGTTTGTCTTCACGCTCGGCCCACGAGCCTGGCCCAATGGAATCCAGCATTGGGTTGGCGGCAGTGGGCATATAGGGAGCGCCGGGAAATCCGGCAATTTTTTCGCCCGGAACAGGGCGATCTGTGTTGTCACGCGCTGCATTCGGTACACTTACTTCGCCACCGCCGTGTGGAAGCAGGAAGGTTTTAGGTGTGGGGACAAACAACCAAGGGTCCTTGTCGTAAGAACCACTGACATCTGCCTCAAGCGGGTAGCCTTCACGGCGATCTTCCTGGCGGATGTACCAGATCAAAATCGCGAAAAACACCCAGAATGCATACAGTAATACCTGTGCAACGTCGATGTACTGTGTAATAGCTCCGGTTTCCATGGCCGATCTCCTTCAAATCCTTGGGCTCAACCCGGCAGTTCGGCGAGACCGAACGGGCGGGAATTGGTTGATTTAGTCATCCTGCGATCACGCGCAGTGAGTGGTCCCAATGCGATGAGTGCAGCAAACAAAAGTGCAATCTCGATGTGATAGACAACGCCGTAACCAGCTGCCGGAGCAGACAAGGCCGCATTGTGCGATCCGGTTCCAACAAGAATATTGACCAGATCGCGGATCAGGCCGCCGGCGGCAAGTCCCAATCCGATGGCTGTCGCCTGCACAGCGCTCCACATGCCAATGGCAATGCCATGATCTGATTTTTCCGCGATCGCCATTGCCGCCAGCATTGTGCAGACCGCGAAAAGCCCAGCACCCAATCCAATAATGGCGGTGCCGATCCGGAAAAGATTGGGAGCATTGAGGGGCTCAGCAAACACGATCGCAGAAAAGCCGACAACACCACAGATTAGACCAGTCGCGGCAAGCCTGTATGTGCTTCGGCCGTTTGCAAGGGCGCGCCCCGCAATGGCAAACCCGACAAGTGTCCCAATGCTCCAAATCGCGGTGAGCATTGTAGTTTGGCTGACTGACAGCCCCAGCACTTCGCCACCATAGGGTTCAAGCAAAACATCTTGCATGGCAAATCCCATGGAACCCAGCCCGACACCGATCAATAGACGCGTCGTTCCTTTGTCCTTGCGATAAAGGCCGATTGCCTGGGCGAATGTGGGCGCCTGTCTGTCCGGTCGTGTGAGATCAGCATTGCGCGGCTCTTGCTTCCACAAGCATATGGCGTTGATCAGTATAGTGACCACTGCTGATCCTTGAACGACCTTGATGAGTAGGACTTCAGAAAAGTCTGCCAACAAAAATGAATAAATGACCGCAGCAGCCAACATGCCAACCAAAAGCATCACATACATCAATGCCACGACGCGAGGTCGAGTTTTCTCGGCCGCCAGATCCGTCGCCAGTGCCAGCCCAGCTGTCTGGGACATATGCATACCCATGCCGGTCAGCAGAAACGCCAGGCAGGCTCCAGCCGGTCCCGCCCAACTTGGACCCGTTGTCTGGGAATGAAGCAGCAGCAACGCAAATGGCATGATTGCCAATCCACCGAATTGCAGCATTGTGCCCAGCCAAATGTATGGAACACGGCGCCAACCCAGTACCGATTTGTAGGTATCTGATCGATGGCCGATCAACGCCCTCAGCGGTGCTGCCAGCACCGGAATGGCGATCACCAGTGCGACAAGGCTTGTTGGCACACCAAGCTCAACAATCATCACCCTGTTTAGCGTGCCTGTAAGCAACACAGCGGCCATGCCGATCGACCATTGAAACATCGATAGACGGAGTAACCGAGCCAGCGGCAGATCAGGCGTCGCCGCATCCGCAAATGGCAAATAACGCGTACCTAGGCTCTGCCACTGCGCGATCATCCTGCTGTTTGCGTTAGAGAACAGACTCATGATCGTGACATCTCCTGTGCCTCAGAGATGTAAAAACCTCGGGAGATGCGGGTAGCTTTATCTAGTTTCCAGTCTTTCATTGTTGGAAGCGCAAGCGCATGGTTCATCAAGCGATTTGTACGCACTGGTTCAATAGCGGGAGAGCGATCGCTGCGTGGAAATGCTTTGCCGGCCGCGTGCATCAGCGCCAGGAATCGGGTGCGCGGTGCAAGGGTAAACACCATCTTGACGCGCGTGCGATCAGCAAACTGCTCAATTACGCTGATCGTTTCTTCTGCGGGATAGTGGATCAGCGCATCCATTGAAACGACAGCATCAAATTCACCATGCTCCCGTGCAAGCATGTCACCGGCATACAAATTGAGTGACCCACCGCCTTGAATTGCTGGCAGGCCGTCTTTTGCGTGTTCAATCATTTGGCTGGACAAATCCACACCGATCACGTCGGCACCTCGCAGAGCCAATGCATGGGCCAGAGCGCCGCCGCCGCAACCAGCATCAAGGATACGCCATCCGCGAAGATCTTCAGTAAATGAATCCAGAAGAACCGAACGCATGGCCTCACGGCCCGCGCGCACTGTTGCTCGAACGCCCGAAACCTTCTCATTGCTCGTCAGCTTTTTCCAGGCATCAAGGGCAGTGCGGTCGAAATAGGTTTCGATCTTCTCCCGTCTCTTGATGTAGGTCGTACTGGTCATGTCTATTCAAATCCTAGGAAGTCAAAGATTTCTCGGTCTTTCATGGGATTGGCCGCCAGTTCTTCGTTGCCGGACCAAAGCTGATCGGCCAGGCGCAGATATTCTTGCTGAATGGCTACGATTTCCGGATCGTCGCCCATTTCGAACAATGTGCTCTTCTTCAATCTCGAACGGCGTACAGTGTCGCTGTCAGGAATGTGCGCGACCCGTTTGAGCCCGATAGCTTCGTTGTAACGATCGATTTGATCAGTGTCCCGTGAGCGGTTGGCGATCACACCGCCCAGACGCACGTCATAGTTTTTTGACTTGGCCTTGATGGCGGCAACAATTCGGTTCATTGCAAAGATGGAGTCAAAATCATTGGCCGCGACCACAAGCGCCCGCTCAGCATGCTGTAGTGGCGAGGCAAATCCGCCACAAACCACATCACCCAAAACATCAAAAAGCACCACATCGGTGTCTTCGAGCAGATGGTGTTCCTTAAGCAGTTTGACCGTTTGGCCCACGACGTAGCCGCCGCATCCGGTGCCTGCAGGCGGTCCACCCGCCTCGACACATTGCACACCGTTGTATCCATCGAACACAAAATCCTCAGTGCGCAGTTCCTCTGTGTGAAAATCAACTTCTTCGAGTTTGTCGATGACAGTCGGGATGAGACTCTTGGTCAGCGTGAATGTCGAGTCGTGCTTTGGATCGCAACCGATCTGCAGCACGCGTTTGCCCAACATGGAAAATGCCACTGACAAATTGGAAGATGTCGTCGACTTTCCAATACCGCCCTTGCCATAAATGGCAAAGACTTTAGCTTTGCCAGCATCAATTGCATTGTCTAGATGCACTTGTACGCTGCCTTCTCCGTCCCCATTGCCTGAAGCCTTGCGCAGTTTTTCAGCGCGTGCATCCTGCTCTGCAGTCTTGGGGTGGATAAACAAATTCATGCTGCGACCTCCATTCCAATGCCCTCGGCACGGTCTTCCATTTCATCCTCGGCGGCACAAAGCGCCGCCCAGGTCTCATCGTCTGGTTGCCAATAATCGCGCTCGCGCGCCTCGACCAGACGATTGACTAGTTTCGCGCTTGCCTTTGGATTTAGTTCAGAGAGCCTGCGACGCATATTTTCATCGAGCATGAATGTCTCGGTCATGCGCTTGTAGATCCATGGATCGACCTGTCCGGTTGTGGCGGACCAGCCCAGTGTGTTGCTCACCTGGCTTTCGATCTGGCGGACACCTTCATAACCATGCTCAAGCATTGCTTCATACCATTTTGGATTGAGTGTCCGGGTACGCGATTCGAGTGCCACCTGTTCAGACAGGGTTCGAACCTTGCCGGTTCCGGTTGTCTGGTCACCGACATAGACATTCACTTCGTCGCCACCGGCACGTTTGATCGCGCTTGAGATGCCGCCAAGCGTGTCAAAATAGTGATCGATTGAAGTGATGCCCAATTCGATCGACTCGACGTTTTGATAACAAGCATCTACATCGCTGAGGATGGAACCCAGGAGAGCTTCTTGTGCCACGGGTTGACCACTCGTTCCGTAAGCAAAACTTTTTCGCTTGGTGTAGACATCGGCAAGTTCGTTCTCGTCTTGCCAGGTACCTGCATCAATCAGCTGATTTACATTTGCACCATAAGTACCCGATGCATTAGAAAAGACACGCAATGCCGCTGTTTCAAGATCGCAATCGTTTTCCTTGGCATAGGAAAGCGCATGCGCCCTGATCGGGTTCATGTCTTCAGGCTCTTCTGACTGCGCAGCCAAGAGGCAAGCTTCTGCAAGCAATTTGGTCTGCAGAGGCAGCAAATCCCGGAATATGCCTGACAGTGTGATGACCACATCAATGCGCGCGCGCCCAAGCTCTTCAAGGGCAAGCAGTTTTGCACCCGCAAGGCGGCCGAAACTGTCGAAACGAGGTTCCGCGCCAATTAGCCAAAGTGCTTGCGCAATCGGGCCTCCCTCACTTTTAAGATTATCAGTTCCCCACAGCACCATGGCCATCCGGCGAGGTGCTTTCCCATGATCCTTGATATGTCGCGCTATGATGCGGTCCGCTTGCAAGCGTCCGTCTGTAACCGCGAATGCGCTTGGCATCCTGAACGGGTCAAAGCCATGCAGATTGCGACCGGTTGGTACAATAGACGGAGAGCGTACAATATCCCCGCCGCTGACCGGGCGAATATATTTGCCATCCAGTGCATTCAGCAAAGCAGGAAGCTCATGCTCGGTTTGCAGTTCACGATTAAGTTCAGTCAAAGCATTGACGGCTTCAATGTGCGTATCGGCCGATTTTGACGTATCGATCAGATCGCCTGACGTAATCAGATCCAGCTCTTGATCGTCGAGTTTTGCCTCCATCAATGCCTCATTGACGGTTTTGAGCATGTCGTGCCGCGCTTCCTCAGAAAGCCTTTGTCCAACAACATGCAGGCCGTGCGGAATCAACGTGTTTTCAAACTCGACAACCTGCGTGATCAAGGATGAGATTTCAGCTGTTGCATCGTTTTTCCAGACGGTGTCTTCATTAAGAAGGTCTAGCTGGATCGCCTGTTCGTAAATTGTCTCCTGCAGCCGGCTGCGTTCATCGACCGCAGCAGGTTCAAGAGCGCGCCAACGATCAAGAGCATCTTTAAGATCAAGCAAGCCGCGATAAAGTCCCGCTTGACCAACTGGCGGTGTCAGGTGGCTAACCAAGGTTGCGGCAGAACGGCGTCTGGCAAGCGTACCTTCCGAAGGATTGTTGGCAGCGTACAAATAAATGTTGGGAACATCGCCTATCAATCGGTCCGGCCAACACTTGCCCGAAACGCCTGCTTGCTTGCCGGGCATGAATTCCAATGCGCCATGCGTACCGAAATGCAGAATGGCATCTGCCGCAAAGCCGGTCTTTAAATAGTTATAGAAAGCACAGAAGGCATGTGTCGGCGCAAATCCTCGCTCAAAAAGCAAGCGCATTGGATCGCCCTCGTAACCAAATGCGGGCTGAATGCCGACAAACAAATTGCCGAAATGCTTCCCCATCACAAGAATGTTTGTGCCGTCGGTTTGCACCTTGCCGGGTGCTGGGCCCCATTGGGCCTCAATCTCTGGCAGCCACTTTTCCTGGCGAACATGATCGTCCGCGGAGATATGTGCCGCGATGTTCGCGCCAGCGCCATATTCCTCTGCATTGCCGCCAAGAATTATCTCGCGTAATGCCTCTGGTGAATCTGGGATTTCCACCGAGTATCCGTCCGAGCGTAATGCCTTCATGGTGTTGTGCAAAGAGGTGAATACATCCAGATAGGCGGCAGTTCCTGTTGCACCACCATTGGGTGGAAAATTGAACAGGACCGTTGCAATCTTCCGCTCTTTTTTGGGTTTGTAGCGCAGCGAGACCAGTTTTGCAGCACGCTCAGCCAGCGTTTCCGCGCGCTCGGGACATGACACCATGTCCAAACCAATATTCTGGCCGTCGAATCGGCACTGTCTGTGACAACCGGTACAAACAGTTCCGGGCTCGGCGCGGCCACCATAAAGCAGCGGACCGGTTGCCCCATCAATTTCTGGCAATGCCATCATGATGGTCGTTTCGACGGGTGTCAGACCTTGCTCGGATGCACCCCAGGATTGGATTGACTGGAATTCAGTTGCAAATGCAGAAAGATACGGCACATCCAAAGACGCCAGGATTTCTTCAGCGGCCGCCGCATCATTGTAGGCGGGGCCACCCACCAGGGAAAAGCCGGTGAGCGATATCACGCAGTCAACAACGGGCTTTCCATCCTTCTTGAAGAACTGCTCAATTGCCGGGCGTGCATCCAGCCCGCTGGCGTAAGCCGTAATGACTTTGAGACCGCGGTTTTCCAGTTCGCGGATAACACCGTCATAATGAGCGGTATTGTCGGCCAGCAAATAGGACCGCATTACCAGGACACCGACTGCCTTGCAGTCTTTTTTGATGCCAATCGCTTTGTCAAATTCTTCGATATCATCTGTGACGCGATTGGGCAGGGCAGGGTGGTACAGACCCGTTTCAGGATAGTGAATAGGCTCTCTGGGTTTTGCCTGCTCGCGCAGCACAGTTCGTTCGCCCGTAGCGTAGCGTGAGATAAGAAACCGGGCCAAATTGGCCATGTTTTCATCGGAGCCCGCCAGCATATATTGAAGGACAATAAAATAAGCACGGACGTCTTGCGCTTTGCCTGGAATATATCGCAGAAGCCTTGGAACAGCGCGCAAAAGCTTCATTTGGTTTTGCCCAGCAGAACGACCTTTTGTGCTCTTTCCTCTCAGCCGCTTGAGCAATCCAAGAGCACCGCCAGTTGGCTTGTCCATTGCAAAATCGCCAAGGCGCGTCAGTTTTACGACTTCTGCTGCTGACAGGCATCCAATGATGCAATCACATTGGCTGCGACGCGCCTCGATCCAGGGCATCACCTTTTCAATGTGATCCTCCATGAACAGCATATTTGCGATGATGAAATCTGCCGTTTCGATGTCATGCCTGCACGCATCGGCATCACCCGAACCATCGGTCATGGAGGCGACAGCATGAAGCTTCAACTGAACGCCCGGCAGATCTCTACGCAGAAGATGACCGGCGCGTTCGACAGCGCTGGCCATGTGGTTGTCCAGCGTCAGAATGACTATTTTGGCCGGAACAATGCCCGACCGCACGGCGGTACTATTACCGTCCGAAGTGCGCTTTGGCATCGTACAATGTCTCCACAGTGATGGGGTTCAACCCGCGCTGGGCTGCAAAATTCTCAGTATTTTTACGCGCCTTGCCGCGCACAAAAAACGGTATCTTCTTCAACTCCCTTTCAGCGTCAGTGGTCCAGGACAACAAATCGATTGGCTGTTTGTCAGATGGCTGGTTTTCCTGCGCTTCTGGTTCGACGCTCTGACTGGTGTTTTGAGTAGAGTGAGCTGCCAAGTGTGAAGCGTCTGCATCATCATTGAACTCAAAATCATCGCGGAACATCTGCAAGAGATGCTCTTCCAGGCCCATCATCAGTGGATGCACCCAAGAATCGAAAATGACATTGGCGCCCTCAAATCCCATTTGCGGCGAATAGCGCGCCGGGAAATCCTGGACATGCACCGGGTTCGAAATCACCGCGCAGGGAATGCGTAGCCTCTTGGCGACATGACGCTCCATTTGTGTACCGAGAATGAGCTCGGGCTGGGCGGCAATAATTGCATCTTCGACATCCAGATGATTGTCAGTGATCAGCGGATCAATGTCATAGTTGCTGGCGGCTGCGCGTAGGTCGCGTCCTCTTTCGCGCGAATAGGTACCCAAGCCGCAAACCTTGAAACCGAGCTCTTCGCTGGCAATGCGTGCCGCAGCGATGGCATGTGTTCCATCGCCATAAATGAAAACCCTTTTGCCCGTTAGGTAGTTTGAATCGATGGAGCGGGAATACCAGGACAAACGATCGTTTGTAACAACCTTATCTGACGATGGCTCCAAGCCTGCCAAAGTTTGTACCTGCTCAATAAAGTCATTTGTGCCACCCACACCCATCGGAGTGGCCATAACCATGGGTTGACCATAAGTACGTTCGAGCCAGCGTCCGGCGGTTTCCGCAATCTCGGGGTAGAGGATGATATTGAAAGCTGCTTCCGGAATATTGCCCAAATCTGAAGGCGATGCACCCAACGGAGCAACGACATTAATTTCAATACCAATATCCTGCAGCAGTTGGCGCAACTCAGTTACATCATCCCGATTGCGGAACCCCAGGGAAGTTGGACCCAATATATTGCAAGTGTTCTTTTGCGGCATATTAGCGGATGCGTTGACTGCAAATGTTCGCACCAGTCGGTAGAATGTTTCGGCAGCGCCCCAATTTTCTTTCTTCTGATAGGAGGGCAATTCCAGGGGGATCACGGGCATCGGCAATCCGAGTGTTTTCGCCAACCCTCCAGGATCATCCTGAATGAGCTCGGCGGTGCAAGATGCGCCCACCAGCATTGCTTCTGGCTGAAATCGCTCCGCTGCCTCCCGGCAACTGGTTTTGAATATTTCGGCTGTATCACCAGACAAGTCACGTGCCTGGAAAGTCGTGTATGTTACAGGAGGACGCGACTTGCGACGCTCTATCATCGTAAATAGCAGATCGGCATAAGTATCGCCTTGCGGCGCATGCAGCACGTAGTGAACATTGCGCATAGATGCGGCGACACGCATTGCGCCCACATGGGGAGGACCTTCATATGTCCATACGGTCAGCTCCATCGACTAAGCCTCCACTTTCAGGAGGTCGCGACGCAGAAGTGGGCGTGCAAATAGTTCGGCAAGATCCCCTGCCTGCTCGTAGCCTTGGATCGGTGTAAAAACAAACTCGATCGACCACTTGGTAGAACGTCCCTCGGCCTCGAATGGATTGGCCAGCCCCATACCGCAAACGATCAAGTCCGGATTAGATTGCTTGACCCGGTCGATTTGCTTTTCAACGTCTTGGCCTTCGCTGACCAGCACACTGTTTGGCAAGGCTTGCAGTTCCATGCCCACATGGGCCCGGTGTAGATAGGGTGTTCCAACTTCGACTATTTCAGCATCGACTTCGGTGTGCAGGAACCTTGCCAGCGCCGGTTCCATCTGGCTGTCAGGAAAGAGAAACACGCGTTTGCCTTGTAGTGTGTTTCGATATCTCTGGATGGACTGCTTGGCGCGTTCGCGACCGGGCAGCGTGATGGCTTCAAACTTCTCGTCCGGTACACAAAACTCGTCAGCTGCGGCTTTTAGCCAGGCAGTTGTGCCCGCTTCACCCAACGGCATCGGCGCGTTCAATAGTGTTGCGCCTCTTTTGGTGAGGGTCGTAACGGTAGCATTGTTGAAAGGCTGAGCGAGGAGTATCCGTGTGTTGGGCCCAACTGAAGGCATTGATTCACTGCTACGGGAAGGCAAAAACGAAACATTGTTGATGCCAAGCCCCTTGAAAATGCGTGTGAACTGGTCTTCGACAACATCAGCAAGTGATCCCAATACCAGCAGTGATTTCTCTGCGTCTTCATTTTCGGACGCCAGGTCTTCTGCGAGCGCGGCAAGGAAATTGTCCTCGCCCTGAGTGAAGGTGGTTTCAATGCCACTTCCTGAATAGGCCATGACACGATGCTTGGGTGCATGTCGTTGATTGAGTTTTTCCGCCGCACGGGACAAATCAAGCTTTATGACTTCCGAAGGGCAGGAGCCCACCAGCACCAGCATCTTGATTTCAGGACGACGTGTCAGTAAGCGATCGACAACTTTGTCCAGTTCCTCATTCATGTCGGCCATGCCCGCCAGATCACGCTCTTCAATAATCGCTGTGGCAAAACGAGGCTCTGCAAAGATCATCACACCAGCGGCAGATTGCATCAGATGTGCGCAGGTGCGCGAACCCACGATCAGGAAAAACGCATCTTGCATTTTTCGGTGCAGCCATATGATCGAAGTCAATCCACAGAAAACTTCATGCTGCCCGCGTTGACGCAAGGGCTCGACCTGGGAATCGCTACAATCCTTCGAGCGCTGATCAAAAGGCAGGTTCATGCGCTGGCCTCCTGTACAGACCACTCACTTGAATTGGTGCCTTGGTCGGCGTCCAACCGCGCTAAACGCAGTTTCCAGAGGAATTGTCCCGCATTTATTAGGTATGTGACATACGCAGCGAGCGCCAAACCCATCAAGGCGGTGCTATCGAGCCAGCTAAACCAAAATGCGGCGATATAGGCTGTATGCAGCGCCAGCACCAGCATGGAGAACACGTCCTCCCAGAAAAAGGCGCGCGCAAACAAGTATTGTCCGAAAACAACCTTCTCCCAGATCGCTCCGGTAATCATGATGGTGTAGAGGGTGAAAGTCTTGATAACAATGGACCATTCGGCTGCTGCTTGCCCAAGATCGGTGATAAGAAATCGAAGAATCAGGGCCACGCTAACCAGAAAAACAACAAATTGAACGGGCGCCAAAACGCCTTGGACCAGGGTCCATTTTGTACGGTCGCGACGCACGCGCTCCTGCGGCGTGTACAAGATCATGCGCTTGTCTGATTGTTCACTTGCAGCTTCCATCTAAGCTTCGGACAAGCCGCCTCCCATCTCAATTCAATTGGAGCGTACCTGCGGATTTTTGTACTGTCAATTTTAATTGACGTCAAAAATAATTTACATATTGGCAAAGTTGCGTCATCATGACGTATCTGAGTGCTTGGTGGGAACTCTTTCGCAAAGCGCTTCTGATATCAGGTCGTTGCAAACAGCCCGATAAGAACAAGCTGGTCATCGACATGTTGTTGCTTTGGCGTTCCCTCAGGCAATGGGAGCGTATGCAGGGAGGGAGGGTCGCATGACCACTTCAGAAGACTACGCTGTTCCACAATTGGTCGACCGCGATTTCGAAGCCGGGTTACAAGATGAGCCCAGCGAGGCTTGGGTCACCGAGGTCAGCGAGCCTAACATATTGGAATTGTTAAAAAATAAATCGATCACTCAATCCAGATGGATTTTTGAAGCTCATTATACCTGCAGTCGCCTCCTGTTGGAGGAGGCAGTGCTTGATGCGGTTGAATTGGCTCAAAATGCGAGCGCAAGTCGAATCGTTGATCGACTTAGAAAATTGCCGGTTGGCCCTGAAGCGCAACTGGAGGTATTGCGCAATGCGGTCGCTCATATCGGTTCCGAATGGAACGTCGACCAGGTTGGCTTTGTCGAGTTGTCCCTTGCTGTTTCGCAGCTTCAATTGGCGCTACGGCAGTTGGGGCAAGGGTCGAGCATCGTTCCCTCAGTGCGGGCACCGGTTTGCCAAATCCTGATCAGCGAGGCGGAAACTCATACATTTGCAGCCTGCTATTTGGAGGAGCGCTTTCGCCTTCAGGGCATGCATACAGACTTGGTCGATCGTGATCACGCCAAACGTCTCTCAAACACCTTATCCGACGGTGTTTCCGGCATTGTTTGTCTTGTGTGGAATGACCCTCATCTGACTAATGACATTAACTCTATTGTGCGAGAATGCTTTCCTATTGTTTCCAAAAAGGAAAAACTATTCATTTCCGGGGGCTATGCTGCTATGAATCATAGTGGGTGGCTAGAGAATCAGGGAATCACCAAGGTATTTCGAAGTTATGAAGATGCGTTGTTGGCGACTAGAGATTTTATCGCATCATCTGGTTGTAATGATGTAGCGCAGTTGCCATATCAAAATGAAATCGGGCTTCGTTGCTCATAAAATGAACGGGCAAATGGAAAAACACGTCACAATAAAAGGCCCAAAACGGTTTTCGGTGGTCAAGTCAGCCTTTGAAGATCTTGATAAGACTGTGTTGTCCCAAATTGCTTCGTCCGGGGCTGACATCACATTACTTTTGGCACCCGATGGCAAAATTGAAGATGTTGCCTACCTTGATCATTCGCTCGAAAAGTATGATCTTGATGGTTGGCCAGGTCAGAACATTTCAGATGTCGTAACCAGTGAGTGTCACGAAAAAATTGCCCTCTTATTGGAGCAGGTCGCCAAGACCGGCTTTAGCCGACCACATCAGGTCAACCATCCCGGACCTGATGAAATCGACCTGCCAACTGAATTTGTTGCTGCTCGGTTTGACAACTTTGAATATTTGATTGCCTTTGGCCGCGACCTGAGGCGCTTCTCCAAAATCCAACAACAATTGATCAATGCGCAGTTCGAGCTTGAACGTGAGTACAGGCGTATTCGAGAAAATGAAGCCCGGTTTCGCGTCGTCTTCCAAAAGATGCGCGAACCGATCTTCATAATCGACAGCACAACACTCGCCATCACGGATGTAAATGCCGCCGCCAGTTCGATGTTTGGAATCAACAATAACAAACTTTCAGGAAGTGCATTCGTTTCGCTGTTTGCCAAAAGCGAGCGGGCCGAGATCGGTGAAATGCTGAAAGAGGCGACACGCAAAGGGCGTCTTGAACAGATCAGGGCTGCTGACGCAGCTGAAGAGCACACTTACGAGTTGCAAGCCGATCCTTTCCGCGAAACAGGCAAGACCAGTTTAATGGTCGTCGTTACGCCTTCAGATACACACAATGGCAGCGCATTGAATTTGGCTGGCGTTTCAGGCTGGATGGACAATGTTCCCGAACCCATGGTCACGATTGATACCTCCAGCGTTGTCGTTGACCTGAACGATAAATTCCTGGATCTGATCAGGGTGCTTAACCGAAATCAAATCGTGGGACGTGCGATTGGAACCTGGGTTGGATCGTCGAATGTCGATATGCAGGTTCTCAGCTCGCGACTAAAGCATGAGGGTGAAGTCAGTCAGTTTCTGACCTCCGTGCGAGATGATTCCGGCATCACGCGCAACGTGCGGGTTTCAGCCATGCAAGTGACAAAGGGCAGCGCAGAGTTCGTCAATCTGATATTCCACGAGCAACCGGTTCGCGATACGCGCGTCACTGTTACGGGTGGAGGAGCTCGTTCCGAGGCGACCGATTTCGCCAAGCTGATCGGGCGCGTTCCGCTCAAGACCCTGGTTCGTGAAGCTGGGGATGTTATCGAGAAGCTGTGTATTGAAGCTGCATTGCAGCAGACCGAAGACAACAAGGCTTCTGCGGCTGATTTGCTGGGTCTGTCACGCCAGAGCCTTTACATGAAACTCAAGCGCCATGGCCTGGACTAATTTCTGAGGCAATCCAGCACTGTAAAGTTTTTTTTACATTGTAAAACTTAGTTGACACTCACCGTGCTGGTGATACTCTTCAACTATGTCGTTACATGAGGCTTCACATCAGCGGCGGCTGCCCGAACCTTCAGCCATATTGGCGTTGCTGAAACCGGTTACCTGGTTTCCGCCCATGTGGGCATTTGGGTGTGGCGCTCTATGTGCGGGTGTGATCACCGCTGATCGTTGGACGAGTGTTGCGCTCGGTATTGTTCTTGCCGGTCCACTGCTGTGTGGCACCAGTCAGGCAGTTAACGACTGGTTTGACCGGCACGTTGATGCAATCAATGAACCCGACAGGGTCATTCCATCGGGTCGCATGCCCGGACGATGGGGGCTGTATATAGCCATCATCAACTCTTGCCTCTCTATGTTGGTCGCTTGGTTTTTGGGACCGTTTGTTTTTATGGCCGCGGCCTTGGGGCTTGCACTGGCTTGGGCCTACAGTGCGCCGCCCTTTCGGTTTAAGAAAAATGGCTGGATTGGCAATGCGGCCGTAGGCTTGTCCTATGAGACGCTTCCCTGGCTGACCGCAGCCGCGGCAATACTAGGCGGTGCTCCCTCATGGCCAATCGTGATTGTAGCGCTGCTCTATGGCATTGGTGCGCACGGGATCATGACAATCAATGATTTCAAGGCCATCGAAGGTGATCGGCAAATGGGCATTGCATCCCTGCCGGTACAGCTTGGCACAATGCGAGCTGCACAGTTTACTGGCCTTGTCATGATCGTGCCGCAGGTGGCCATAGCAATGCTGCTGTCTTTTCTGGGTAGTGGCGTTCCTTCACTGCTGATCCTGGGCCTTGTCGTGGCGCAAATCATCGCCATTCCGCGTTTTCTGCGCGACCCGGTTCGGTATGCTGTTTGGTACTCCGCCGTCGGTGTGGGCCTTTTTGTTTCGGGCATGATTGTTGCTGCAATTGCGCTTCGCGCGCTTTCTGGTTCAGGAGGTGGATAATGGATACTGGCAGACAAATAACCCAGCAAGGATTGGGGTGGCTGGCAATTCTCCGTCTGGGACTGGTGCAGGCAGCGCTTGGATCAATTGTCGTACTAACCACATCCACGCTCAATCGTGTGATGGTTGTGGAATTATCGCTGGCAGCGGTCATTCCAGGATTTCTCGTCGGTTTGCACTACGCTGTTCAAATAACCAGACCACTTTGGGGACACCGCTCGGATCAGGGTGGCAATCGAACCAAATGGATCGTCGGCGGTGTTCTCATTCTTGCGCTTGCTGGAACTGGCGCTTCGGCGACAACATTCGTGTTCTTGCAGTCTTTTTGGTTGGGCATTATTGCATCAATCCTGTGTTTCTTGCTGATTGGATTTGGAATCGGTGCTGCAGGCACGTCACTTTTGGCACTTCTTGCCTCGCGCGTTGCGCCACAGCGTCGCCCTGCCGCAGCCACAATCACCTGGATGATGATGATTGCTGGTATAGTTATCACGGCCATCATTTCAGGTCTGTTGCTGGATCCATTTTCCTATCAACGGCTGGTTGTTGTTACAGCAGGCGCAGGATCAATTGCGTTCCTGATTACGGTCCTGGCCATTGGCAGGATTGAAAAAAGGTCCAATGCTATAACGACGGAAATCGCAAACCGGCGTTCGACAGGCTTTTCCGAGAGCCTCAAAGAAACTTGGGCCGATAGCGATGCGCGGCATTTCACAATTTTCGTATTTATTTCCATGCTGGCCTACTCGACTCAAGATCTGATCCTGGAGCCGTTTGGAGGCCTTTTATTTGGTCTGAGTCCGGGACAGACAACAAGCCTGTCAGGGATGCAACATGGCGGAGTGCTTTTGGGCATGGCGGTTGTTGGTATCGCGGGCAGCCTGCTGGCCAATCGGAAGCCACTCATATTGAGATACTTCACTGTTTGGGGATGTGTTTTTTCTGCATTGGCATTGGCAGGATTGGCATTCGCTGCAATAGCTGCGCCGGTTTGGCCGCTAGCTGCCAATATTTTTGTTCTTGGCATCGCCAATGGCATGTTTGCTGTTGCCGCCATTGGTTCAATGATGATGTTGGCCGGTGATGGCGGCGGTCGACGCGAGGGCATTCGCATGGGCGTTTGGGGTGCAGCCCAAGCGGTCTCTTTTGGTATAGGCGGTTTTCTTGGAACATTGCTCATTGATGTGATGCGCGCTGTGACGGGTC
>CAJHZC010000033.1_pt1 | contig 45577 bp, 46 predicted proteins | sample 9198911 | NCBI WGS metagenome assembly CAJHZC01 (sample SAMEA7708336, study PRJEB35096) | sediment metagenome | biome: marine neritic benthic zone biome [ENVO:01000025]; feature: sediment [ENVO:00002007]; material: shallow marine sediment [ENVO:03000034] sea grass bed [ENVO_01000059] ...
AGCTCCGACGGAGAGCATTTAGGCCCGACCCCGACGCCACGCGCTCGGGAGATGGCTGAAGATGAAGGTTTGGACCTGGTTCTCATTTCACCCAACGCTAAACCGCCTGTCGCCAAGATCCTTGATCTGGGCAAGCTGAAATATGAACAGCAGAAGAAAGCCAATGCTGCGCGCAAAAAGCAGAAAACCGTTGAGGTCAAAGAAGTGAAAATGCGGCCCAACATCGACACCCATGATTATGAAGTGAAGATGAAATCCGTTCACCGGTTTTTTGAGGCAGGCGACAAGGTGAAAGTGACTTTGCGTTTTCGCGGACGTGAAATGGCACACCAGCAATTGGGCATGGAATTGCTCAAGCGGGTGAGAGAAGATGTTGCCGACATCTCCAAGGTTGAGGCGGAGCCCAAACTCGAAGGCCGCCAGATGATGATGGTCCTTGCTCCGCGCTAATTAAGCATAGCATTCAAATCTGAAGCGGCCCCAGCGGCCGCTTTTTTGTTTCGGGCCTGCTGGACATCAGCGCAGGACAAATCGTCGAACCAGCACGGAAACCAGTCCGGGAAACAGGCCGACAATCTTCAAGGTTGAAAAGAACAAGAAGCGTCCCAGTTTGCCTTCGGCTGTGGCAATTTTGCGTGCCGTTTCGCTGGCACGGATGATCTTGGCCCCCTCGGCATGGCGTTGATTGCCATAATCATCCAGCCTGCCGGCAATCAGGCATTCAGCGAAGGCAAAGGCATCGGCTATGCCGAGATTCATGCCGCGTCCACCGGCTGGCGAATGGGAGTGAGCGGCATCGCCGGCCAGATAAACGCGGCCTGATCCATAGTGCTCAACCTGCCGGATGGAGATCTTGAATGTGCCCGAGCGCCGGAGATTTGACACTTTGGGCTGGACTGGCAGGCTCGCCAGTGCGTCGGCTGTATTGGCGACAAAACGGACACGGTTGGCTGAGAGCGGCACGGCAATCACGATGGATGATCCGGCTAGACGGTGAACGACAAATGTGTCGGGATAGGCCCATCCATCAATGTCCGCGTCTGCAATTGACCAGTCTTCGGGCAGGTCAAATCCCTCATAAGCAATGCCAAGAATTTCGCGCACTGTGCTGCGCACACCATCGGCGCCCAGCACCGCGTCAAACACTTCGCTTTTGCAGGCACCGAAATAGGCGGTGACATGGTCTTCATCTTGCTGCAAATCTTCAAGCGCTGTGCTCATGCGCAAATCGCCACCCAGCGCGACAAAAGCTTCCCGAAGATGCGCTTCAGTGCGGTCTTGCGGCAGGCACAGCAGAAAACCGTTTTCATCATCGCTGCCTCGGCGCAGATTGAACCCAAAAACCGGCTTGTTCTGGTCAAAGATTCTGACGCCCCGTACTTGCACTCCCTCTTGCCGCAATTTGTCGGCGACACCCGATGGGTCGAGCAGTTCCAGGGTGGATTGCAAAATGCCTACTGCGCGTGAGAAACCCGATGCTTCGTCGCGCTTGTCGATAATGGTCACATCCATGCCTTGGCGCGCCAGTTCAATGCCCGCGCTCAACCCTGTTGGCCCTGCGCCCACGATCAAAATTCTGGTCATGTTGACCGCCTTTCGGTTTGGGCCGGAATATTCGGCAAAATTAACGCAATTTTGGTTGCATAACCGACGTTCTGAGTCTATACGCCCGTGTCCCGAACAGTCCGGCAGGGCATGCCGTGTCAGTTCTTGAATGCAGATGAGTTCACTTTTTCGATTTCATCGTCGATCCAAAGCCTGGGTTTCAGGTGGGTGTGAACACGAATAATGGAGAGCAAAATGCCCAAGATGAAAACAAAGGCTTCTGTAAAGAAGCGCTTCAAAATCACGGCCACCGGCAAGGTGATGTCAGCACAAGCTGGCAAACGCCACGGTATGATCAAACGATCCAACAAGTTCATTCGTGACGCGCGCGGCACGACGGTTCTTGCTGAGCCAGACCAAAAGATCATCAAGAAAATGGCGCCCTACGGCCTGTAACCCGAGTTTTGAAGGAATTAAATTATGGCACGTGTAAAACGCGGCGTGACATCCCACGCAAAGCACAAGAAAGTAATGAAGGCCGCCAAAGGCTTTATGGGTCGTCGCAAGAATACGATCCGCATCGCCAAGCAGGCCGTTGAGAAGTCGGATCAATACGCTTACCGCGACCGCAAGGTTCGCAAGCGCAGTTTCCGTTCGCTCTGGATCCAGCGTATCAATGCTGCGGTTCGTGAGCACGGTCTGACTTATGGTCGTTTCATTGATGGCCTTGCCAAGGGCGGCATTGAGCTCGACCGCAAGGTTATGTCAGACATGGCAATTCATGAGCCTGAGGCTTTCGCCAAGCTCGTTGAGCAATCAAAGGCCAATTTGACCTATTTGAAAGATACGACACCAAACGCATTTGAAAGCGCTGTCCGTTAGGCCGACGCGCTCTCAAAATGATGAAATTTGAGAACCCGCGCTGGCTGGCCCAGACGCGGGTTTTTATATATTGACGATTAAGCCAGATCATTATTTGGGAAACAAGATGACCGATACGATGCAAGAGATTGAAGCACTCGAGACCAGCCTGATGGCTGAAATCGCTGCAGCAAGCGACGAAGACGCCATTGAAGCCGTGCGCGTTGCCGCCATCGGCAAAAAAGGTTCTGTCTCCGAGATGATGAAATCTCTCGGCAAGATGAGCGCCGATGAGCGGCAAGTCATGGGCCCCGCGCTCAACGGTTTGAAAACCCGCATTACTGATGCGGTCGCCGAACGCAAGGCGGAACTGCACAAACAGGCTATCGACAAGCGACTTGCCACCGAGAAGGTCGATGTAACCTTGCCGGTACGCCCCTCTCCTGCCGAAACCGGCAAGATACATCCGATCAGCCAGGTAATGGATGAGCTGACAGCAATTTTTGCAGATATGGGATTTGCGGTCGCAGAAGGCCCCGATGTCGAAACCGACTATTACAATTTCACGGCGCTGAACTTCCCAGACGGGCACCCGGCGCGCGAAATGCACGATACTTTCTTCTTCAATGCCGATGAAAACGGTGAGCGCAAGGTGCTGCGTACGCACACCTCGCCGGTGCAGATTCGCACGATGGAGGCGCAGGAGCCGCCCATTCGTATCATCATTCCGGGCAAGACCTATCGCCAGGACAGCGATCCAACCCACACGCCCATGTTCCACCAATTAGAAGGCCTGGTCGTCGACAAGACGGCCAATCTTGCCAATCTGAAATGGACACTCGAAGAATTTTGCAAGGCATTCTTTGAAGTGCCGTCGCTCAATATGCGTTTCCGCCCGTCCTACTTCCCGTTCACTGAACCGAGCCTTGAGGTCGATATTCAGTGCGATCGTTCAAAGCCGGGCGAAGTGCGCTTCGGTGAAGGCGATGACTGGATGGAAATTCTGGGCTGCGGCATGGTCAATCCCAACGTGCTGCGCGCCGGGGGTCTGGATCCTGATGTCTATCAGGGCTTTGCCTGGGGCATCGGCATCGATCGCATCGCCATGCTCAAATATGGCATGCCGGATTTGCGCGCCTTCTTTGACGCCGATGTGCGCTGGCTCAATCATTACGGCTTCCGCCCGATCGATATGCCCACACTGTTTGCGGGGCTGAGTTGATGCCGCGCTATTCTGATGCTGCACTGCTGAAGGGCGAATACGCTCATATGGCTGCCGAGCTGCGTGCCGGCGAGCGCAGCGCACCCACGCCTGCTGAATGGCAATCAACGTCCTGCGAAAATGCGGCCGAAGAAACCGCGCAAGCCGTCGCCAGGCAATTGTTTGAATTGCAGGCGACGCTTGAAGGTGAAGAAGAACAGCTTGAGATTGCCTCCCAATCGGCGGCCGGAATCATGATCGTTCTGGGGCTGTTTCCCGGTGAAGGCGACCTCATCCGCCTGGAAGGCCATCTGCTCAATTCCAAGCAGCCGGTCGCTCAGCTGATCCATGCACATCAATTGGCGCTGACGATCTCAAAAAGAAATATGGCCGATGCCGCCCCCGAAGAAGACGCGATGCGGATCGGATTTGTCATTTTTGATCAACTGGCCAAACGCGCCAATTCAAAATCCAGGCGCGCGACGGGCAAGGCACCAGCCAAGAAAAGAACAAGCAAGGCCAAGCCGGCCAAAACAAGTGCTACAAAGACGAAAGCAGCAAGACGATGAAATTCACCCTGTCGTGGCTCAAAGACCATTTGGAAACCGATGCCTCTCTCGACGAGATCGTTGAGCGACTAACCTCGCTCGGTCTCGAAGTTGAGGAAGTGGATGACAAGGCCCAATTTGCCCCCTTCACCATCGCCCGTGTCCTAACCGCCGAGCAGCACCCCGATGCTGACAAATTGCGTGTACTGACCGTGGATAAGGGTGACGGAAATCCGATCCAGGTGGTCTGTGGTGCGCCCAACGCAAAAGTCGGCATGATTGGCTGTTTCGCCGGACCGGGCACCTATGTGCCGGGCATCGATCTGACCCTGTCGGTCGGCAATATTCGCGGGCAGGAAAGCTTTGGCATGATGTGCTCGGAGCGTGAACTTGAAATGTCGGACAGCCATGACGGCATTATCGAGCTGCCGCAGGACGCGCCTGTGGGGGCAAGTTTCGCTGCCTATGCGAAACTGGATGACCCGGTCATTGATATCGGCCTGACGCCGAACCGGCCCGACTGCACCGGCGTTGCGGGCATCGCCCGTGACCTGGCAGCATCCGGTATGGGAAAGCTCAAGACGCCTTCAGTCGATCCGGTGGCTGGGGATGGCGATTGCCCTGTTTCGGTGACGATTGATGATCCTGAATTGTGTCCCGGTTTCGCACTGCGCCTGGTCAAGGGCGTGAATAACGGAGCCTCTCCGCAATGGATGCAGCAGCGGCTTCTGGCAATTGGTCTGAGACCGATCAACGCGCTAGTGGACATCACCAACTACATGACCTTTGACCGTGGCCGGCCTTTGCACGTCTTCGATGCAGCAAAGGTGAATGGCAATCTTGTGGTCCGCAGGGCAGCGCATGGCGAGAAAATCATCGGCCTTGATGGCAAGGAATATGAGCTGGGACCAGAGAACTGCATTATCGCTGACGACCACGGGCCTGAATCAATTGCCGGTGTCATGGGCGGCGAAGCTTCGGGTTGTGATGAAAACACCACCGATGTGCTGATCGAGTCCGCGCTTTGGAACGCCATCAACATTGCAAAGACGGGCCGCACCCTCGGCGTGATCACCGATGCGCGTTACCGTTTTGAGCGCGGTGTCGATCCCGAATTCATGGTTGATGGCCTGGAACTGGCCACTCAATGGGTGCTTGATATCTGCGGCGGTGTGGCAGGTAAAACGAGTGTTGTAGGGTATCAAGGCCACACACTCAAACAGATCAGCTACCCGTTTCCTGAAGTCAAGCGGCTGGTCGGCACGGATGTCGATGCCGCCCGTTCAACCGAGATCCTGACCAATCTGGGATTTGGCGTCGAAGCTGATGGCGATCATGCGACAGTGAAAGTGCCGTCTTGGCGGCCCGATATTGATGGCAAGGCGGATCTGGTTGAAGAGATCATGCGCGTTTATGGCGTCAACAATATCGATTCGCAGCCATTGCCCCGTGTTGATGGGGTTGGCGGGCGCATTCTGACGACCCTGCAGATCCGCACACGCAACGCCAAGCGGGCGCTGGCTTCGCGCGGCCTCCTGGAAGCAGTTAATTGGTCTTTCATTCCAGAAGATCACGCCAAGGCTTTCGGCGGCGGCGGTGCCGCGCTCAAATTGTCCAATCCAATTGCGGCCGATATGAGCGACATGCGACCCAGCCTGCTGCCTGGACTGATCGCTGCAGCGGGCAGAAATGCGGATCGCGGCATCGGCGATGTCGCCATATTCGAAGTGTCGGGGATCTATGAAACTGATCAACCCGAAGGCCAGCGCCGTGTGGCTTCGGGCATACGGCGCGGTACTGCAATCTTGACCGGGGCCGGGCGCAACTGGGCGGGCAATGCCGACAGTGTAGGGGTTTTTGATGCCAAAGCCGATGCATTTGCGGTGCTTGAAGCCTGCGGTCTGGCTACCGGCAATTTGCAGATCGCAGCAGAGGCACCGGACTATTATCACCCCGGTCGCTCCGGCGTGATCAAGCTGGGGCCCAAAGTGGTGCTGGGTCATTTCGGTGAGTTTCATCCCAACACGCTTGATCTTCTCGATGTGAAAGGACCCGTCTGCGGCTTTGAGGTCTATATTGACGCCCTGCCCGACCCCAAAAAGAAACCGACCAAGACAAGGCCGGCGCTGGAGCTTTCACAGTTTCAGCGGCTCGAACGGGATTTTGCCTTTGTTGTCGACAGCGATGTTGCAGCTGCATTGGTGGTGCGCGCAGCGTCTGGCGCCGACAAGCAATTGATCAATGATGTGAAAGTCTTTGACCTTTTTGAAGGTCCTTCTCTGGGTGAAGGCAAAAAATCCATCGCGCTTGAAGTGACGATCCAGCCAAAAGAACGGACTTTGACCGAAGAGGATCTGGAAGCCCTCCGCGCCAAGATTGTCGGCAATGTCGAAAAAGCAACTGGTGGTGTGCTGCGCAGCTAGAGCGACTTGGCGACACGTTCGGAGCGGTAGAAAATATGCGCGCCGATGGTGGCGATCTTTTCGATCTTGCTGCCCCATGAAGGCGACACCGTTGTCGTGTGATAATGGGTGATTTCAGCAAGGTTCATGTCTGCATTAGATGCTGGCGATTGCGCAGGAAAAGGTGCGTAGCCAAGCTTCAGTGTTTGCTTGGCAATCTGCCGCAGCTCCGCAAAGAGCGCCGTGTTGTTCGGCGCATCCGAACGCTTGTCGCAAGCAAACGAAAACTGGCAGCGATTGAGTTTGTGCGCGTTCTGATAAATGACACCGCATGCAGTATCCGGATAGGCGGCGCTTTTCATCCGGTTGAGAATGACCTGCGCCACAGCCAATTGCCCGTCGCGGCTTTCGCCTCGTGCTTCGTGGTAGAGACCGGTTGCAAAGCAGATTTCTTCAAGATCCTGGGCTGGCGAGGAAATGCCAATTGATGTTGGACCAAATCCGCCGATAATATTGCGATCAAAAAACTGGCCCACCCGAACCAGGCTCAGTGGGTCCAATTGCAGCGCTCGGGCGTGTATCGCCACTGATGAAATCATCAGAAAAACGGGCACCAAGCCGACGCAGAATATGCTTCGTACTATTCCCCTCATGGGCTCATCATCTCAAAATTTGGTGGAAATCAGCCGAAACCCGGCGGTTGCATTTGAGAGATCGAGCTAAGGATTGATTAAGGCTTTGCCACGGAGAAATCGTGGTCGAAGCGAGGCAATTTCATGAAGAGTAAGGCAGATTACACAATTAATTCAATATGTTACAGATATGTAAAATTGCGTTATCTACGGTGTTCAGTTTTTAAACACCAGGCGGGAATAGCCCAGATAAGAAAAAACAGTTACGATCGCCACAGCGATGATGGTGGCAATTTCGGGAAGGAAGCCTTCGGGCGTAACCAGCAGAATGCCAGAATAGATCAGATAGTTCAAAATGGCGCAGATAATGGCGACCGCGACATAGCGCGAGCCTTCATCACGGACGCTGCGGCCCGATGCGGCGAAGGTGAAATTTCGGTTGATCAGCCATGTGGTGGCCATCGCGCAGAGAATTGCTGGCACACGTGCAACAAAGGGTGTCGCGCCCCATTCGATCAGCAGACGCAAGACACCCAGATCGACAATCATGCCGATTCCGCCAGCCAGGCCGAACGAAAAAAGCCGGCCAAGGAGAGATTGTGCGCCTTGCTTGGGTTCATTCATACGCAAATCGCCCGCGACCATATTCTACTTCTTGTTTTGATTCTTGGCTTGGACCGTATCGGCCATAACTTTTGCGCTGGGCTGAAGCGGCGGTGCCTTGACCTGCTTGCGCGGGCTGGCTCTGCGTTTGATTGCCTCGGCGCGATTGGGGCGCTGCTCGCCGCGGTGCGGTGGTTGGTTGAGATAGACCATGCGCTTGTTTTCGGCTCGTCCGGCCGCAACGGAACTGAGAACCAGACCGGCAACAAGTGACACAGTGGATAACACAAGCAAGCCCATGGCGCCCACCCATGTCGGCATCCGCGTAACAAGTCCTGTCGTGAAGTACTCATACAAAGGCAATGACATGAATATGACGCTGCTGCCAAACAGGAAGGCGGAAATCAGTCCGAAAAAGCGCAAGGGCTGCGTGGCTTTCATCAGCCGTGCAAACATGAACAATATCTTGGCGCCATCCTTGAAAGTCGAGAGCTTGGAGTCCGATCCCTCGGGGCGGCGACCATAATCAAGCTCGATCTCTGAGATCGGAAGCTTGAGCTGGCTGGCGTGAACCGACATTTCCGTTTCGATTTCAAACCCGCCCGACACTGCAGGAAAGCTCTTTACATAGCGTCGCGTGAACGCGCGATATCCCGACAGGATATCATTGAAATCCGTGCCGAAGATCTGCTGGTAAATTTTGTTGAACAGATAATTGCCAAACGCATGACCGGCGCGTCCGGCATCATCTTTGACGCCAGCACGTGTCCCCACCACCATGTCTGATCGCTCGCTGATCAAGGTGTTGATCAGTTCCGGCGCCTCTTCAGGCATATAGGTACCATCACCATCAGCCATCACATAGATGTCTGCTTCGATATCGGCGAACATGCGACGCACGACATGGCCTTTGCCCTGTCTGCGTTCCGGCACCACTACGGCACCCGCAAGTCGGGCCTTGATGGCTGTGCCATCAGTCGAGTTGTTGTCATAGACATATACAGTGGCCCGCGGCAGCGTTTCCTTGAAACGGCGAACCACATCAGCGATCGTCTTGGCTTCATTGTAGCAGGGAAGCAGCACCGCAATATCATACATGGACCAAAGATTATCCTGACCTTGGGGCATGAAATCGTTTTGTCTTCGGCGACTGGTCATCACATAACTCCTATTCGCCTTTACTCTTTCTTGATTGGGTTAAGTTTACGTTGCTCGCGCGAAAGATTTTCTGATTTACGCGCGGATTGAGCATGTACGAACCTACCGACCACAAAATTACCGGAAATCCTGCTTTCAGCGGTGCATTATTGCCGGCTTTGGCCGGCACATTTGTGATCTACGCGATCAATATTGCGACTTACACCGGCACGGGTATTCCCAATGCCGACGACGTGATGCGCCTGGTGACGCTACGTGATTTGTTGGCAGGCCAAAGCTGGTTTGACCCGGTTCAACACAGGTTGGGCCTTGAGTCTGGCACGTTGATGCATTGGTCGCGCTTGGTGGATGCACCCCTAATGGGCTTCTATGCGCTGGCATTGATGCTGACTGGCAATGTCGAAACTGCGGAGACTTTTGCAAAATTTGCTTGGCCGGCAACCACCCTTTTTATCGCCTTGCTGGGTGTAAATCTGGCGTGCAACAGGCTGACACGGCCACAGATGCGCATACCTGCAACCATCATCGCCACTGTTTGTTTCATGACGATTGGCATTTTTGGGCCAGGAGCGCTTGATCATCACAACATACAGGTTGCGTTGTCGATTTGGCTGTTTGCGCTCCTGTTGCCGTCAGCAACGGGCAGCGTTGGTGCACATATTGGCGCTGGGGTCACCGCCGTTATCATGCTGGCAATCGGCATGGAAACGCTTCCTTATGTTACGGTCGCCGGATTGTGGGTCGCAGGTGCATTTCTGATCGGCACGGTCTCGCCGGCTGCTGTGTTCGCATTTGGTATGTCATTTGGCGTCTCGTCGATCGCCCTCTTGTTCCTCACGGTTGATCCAGCGCAGTATTTTGCCGAGTATTGCGACGCATATTCACTGTTTCATTTGGGCATGTGCAGCGCTGGCGGGTTTGGTCTTGCCGTTGCATCGCGCTTCTCGGAAACAGTCTCATCGCGGGCAACAGGTCTTGTCGCAACAGCATGTGTTGTCGGCACAACCTTGCTGTTCGCGTTTCCGCAATGCCTGTCAAATCCGCTCTCATCGCTTGATCCATTGCTGGTCGAATTCTGGCTGGATGGCGTTGTTGAAACCCGTTCAGTCGCCGATCTATGGGTAAGCGATCCCTTCGCTCTATTTGGCATGTTCGGCATGGCGCTGACCGGATTGATTGTTTCGCTGTATCTAATGGGCGCACGATCCGGCGCGGTGCGCGCATTCGCCGTGCTAAGCGCAGCGTTGTTAATTGTGGCAATCGGCGTGACGGCTTGGCAGCAGCGAGGCTCGATGTTCGCCGCATCCTTCGCCATATTACCGTTGGCTTATGTGGTCGCCGATCTCAGACAGCGCTATCTGCAAACTGAATCTGTAAGCGCGCTCCTCAAAATGGTCGGTGTCGGCGTGCTGTCCTTTAACATGTTGTGGTGGATCGTTGGCGCCAACGCGGCAAAACTGTTCTCCGACGCACCGACCTTGCAGGAGCAGGCAGCCAGCGCATCTGCCCGCGACTATTGTTACACCGAAGATGTCTATGCGGTATTGGCCAATGAGCCTGAAGGTGTTGTACTTGGCGCCACCGACATCGGAGCGAGCGTGCTCAAATATACCAACCACCGCGCCTTGGCAGGGCCTTATCATCGAAACACAGGTGGCAACCTGGCGATGATCCAAACCATGCTCGCTCCCCCGGACAAAGCAGCTGATTTCGCGCGCCATGCGGGCGTGACCTTAATCGCTGATTGCATCAACAGTGTCGATGCCAGGGATTTCAAACGCGCCAGCCCCGATGGACTGCAAGCTGCACTTCATGCTGGAAATGTGCCCGACTGGCTGCAGCGTGTCGAAGAGACGGCGCAGAGCCCACTTGTGCTCTACCGCGTTCGAAATTAACCCGGCACTGTGTCATTTGTGCAATTTGAGCCAGCTGTGTTTCGCGATAGCCTTTTCGTTGTGATTGGCGAAAGAATCGGGAGCCAAATGCGATGTCTGTAACAAGTCTGTTGAGATCAGCTCAGTTCAAAGCGCTCAAACTCGCTTCATTAGTGGCAGTGACATTCGCAATGTCTTTGCCGGCTAACAATGCCGCAGCACAGGCGGCCAAAGAGCTGTTCGGCCGTACACCTTTGCCCTCACTTGGATCAGCACAAGTACACGGATTTTATTCAAAAGGCTGTGTTGCCGGCGCTGTCGCGATGCCGACCGACGGCCCCACCTGGCAAGCCATGCGGCTGGAGCGTAACCGCCGTTGGGGCCATCCGGACTTGATCGCGCTTGTGCAGAGATTGTCGCGAGAGGCAGTCGCTGATGGTTGGCCGGGCCTGCTGGTTGGCGATATTTCACAGCCCCGCGGTGGACCCATGCTTTCCGGCCATGCCTCGCACCAGGTTGGACTTGATGCCGATGTTTGGCTGACCAAGATGCCCGATCGTCGGCTGACCAAAAAGGAACGGCGCGACAAGAGCGCCATATCGGTGCTCAAAAAGGGAACGCTGAACATAAACCCCAAGATCTGGACAAATGCGCATGCCAAACTGATTGCAAGGGCGGCAAGCTATGGCCAGGTCGAACGTCTGTTTGTTCATCCCGGCATCAAGAAGGCGATGTGCAATGCCTATGGCAGCAATCCCGCTAATGCATCTTGGCTTGGCAAGGTGCGCCCCTATTACGGTCATCACTACCATTTTCATATTCGCATGAAGTGCCCGTCTGGTTCACCCAACTGCCGGGCACAAGCAGCCGTGCCGCCCGGCTCTGGCTGTGGGGAGCCGCTTGCCTGGTGGTTCACGTCTGAGCCATGGACACCAAAAAAACCAAAACCCGGCGCCAAACCGGTCAAGAAGAAAGTCGTAAAGCTCAGGGATTTGCCCAATGCGTGTTCAGCTGTGTTGAAGGCGCAGCAGCCTGCAAACGAGCAATTGGTCACGCTTGATGCAAATTTCGATCAGACCGCTGCACTGGCCTCGGCCTTGCCATCAACATCGCCCGGCGCCAAGGCAACCAGCAGAACCTATCGCTGGCCGGTCCCTGCCAACCGTCCCAGGCCCTGATATTTCATTCCACCACTGTTACCAAATTGTCGCTTTTAAGCGTGGTCGGTTTCATCTATAGCATTTCAAACGATTTAATTGGCTTGGACCATGACAGACCTTACTCAGATTGAGCACCCGACCCTCGCGCTGATCGCGCATGATCAGAAAAAAGATGATCTTGTCGATTTTGTTGGCAGGCACCATGCCCATTTTCTGAGGTGCAAGCTGCTTGCAACAGGGACGACTGGCGGCAGAATTACCAAGATGCACGCCGATCTGGAGCTAACAACGCTCAAGAGCGGTCCGCTTGGTGGCGACCAACAAATTGGCGGTTTGATTGCAGAAAACAAGATTGACGGCTTGATCTTCTTTGTGGACCCTTTAACACCCATGCCGCACGACGTTGATGTGAAGGCCCTGATGCGTCTTGCCATTGTTTACGACATTCCGATGGCGCTTAATCGCTCAACCGCAGAAATCATGCTATTGGACTTTGCCGCCCGATTTAACGGAGAAAAAGATGCCCACTGAATATAGTTCGGCGCCAGCTGCCCTGCCATTCCCAATTTTGATCGCAGATATTGGTGGCACCAATGCCCGCTTTGCGATTGTGGTTGATGCCTTTGCCGAGCCCAAAACCTTTCCGACGATCAAGGCGGCGGACTACGCCTCGCTCGATGCGGCCATTCAGAGCCATGTTCTGGACCGCACGTCGCTAATTCCGCGCGCTGCCGTGTTGGCTGTTGCCGGCCCGACAGATGGTGATGAGATTGACCTGACCAACTCCGATTGGGTCGTCAAACCAAAAGAGATGATTGAAAAGTTCGGCCTTCAGGACATCATCGTACTCAATGACTATGAAGCACAGGCACTGGCAGTCACCGCGCTCGGCAATGACCAACTGCGAGAGGTCGGTGAAGCAAGCAGGGACGATCGAGGCAATTGCGTTGTTATTGGACCGGGCACCGGTCTCGGCGTCGCTGGCCTTATTCACGCAGCCAATACCTGGGTACCGGTGGCCGGTGAAGGTGGCCACGTCGATCTTGGACCGCAAACCGAACGCGACAATGAAATATTCCCGCATCTCGATCGCATTGAAGGGCGGGTATCTGGCGAGCAGATCTTGTGTGGCCGTGGGCTTCTCAACCTTTACAGGGCCGTTACTGAAGCGGCTGGCGATTCACCAAAACTGACGTCGCCAGAAGAGATCACAAAGGCTGCAACCGACAAGACTGATGCGCATGCTGTTGAAACCATTTCGTTGTTCTGCGAATATTTTGGACGCGTTGCAGGCGATCTGGCATTGGTGTTCATGGCCAAGGGTGGCGTGTTCCTGACCGGCGGTATTACTCAGAAAATTCTGCCTATCTTTGATGGCGACCGTTTCCGCAAGGCATTTGAGAACAAGGCGCCACACAGTGCCATGGTGGCGAGCATGCCTAGCTTTGCAATTCTGCATGAGCAAGCGCCTATGGTCGGTCTTGCTGCCTATGCTTGCGCCCCGACGCGCTTTGGTGTTTCGCTTGATGGAAGACATTGGTCCGGCGAATAGTCGGACCCTGTCTATTCGCATAATCATCCGATATAAATGCGGAAAATGTCATTGAAAGCAGAACTTGTTTGACCGAGCACGCGACAACATCTGACACCTCCGCTCTTGAGCTGAGCGGATCAGTCTATCAAATGCTCAAGCGGATATTCCGCGAGAACGGCGCGTCCTACAAGGGCAAGTATGTTTTCGCCATTGCCTGTTTGCTGGTCATTTCGGCAACAACCGCTTTCTCCGCATGGATCATGCGCGACGTCGTCGACGAGATATTTTACCGCCAGCGCCAAGAACTGATCGCCGTCATCTCACTTGCCATAGTCACAGCCTTCGTGTTGCGCGCATTTGCAATGTATTTTCAGTCGATCATTATGGCCCAGATCGGCAATGATCTGGTGGCAAAATACCAGAGCCGTGTGTTCGACAAACTGATGCGCACGGGGATCGGCTATTTCAATGATAACCGGTCGGCGCAACTGGCTGCACAGATCAGCCAGAATATCACCGGCATCAGGGACGTGATGTCGATCACCGTTACGTCATTTGCCCGCGATTTTGTCACCCTGATCGGTTTGGTGATCGTAATGTTCTTGCAGGACCCGGTGCTATCGCTGATCACCTTTATCATCGGACCGCTCCTCCTGCTGGGCGTATCATGGGTCTCGCGTCGGGTGCGCTCGGTCGTGCGCGAAACCGTAGAGCTCAACGCACACGTGATCGGCACGATGCAGGAGACCATGCAGGGGATCACCGTCGTCAAGGCTTTCACGATGGAAGATCAATTGCGTGGAAAGATCCAGGCTATCATCGATCATGCCCAGGAGCGCAGCAACAAACTGGCAATTGTGTCAGAACGGGTTACACCGATTTCCGAAATGATCGCCGGTTTTGCGGTGGCCGGTGCGATCGCCTATGGCGGCTTCCGCGCTATCAACAATGCTCAGCCACCAGGCGCGATGTTTGCCTTTATCACCGCGCTTCTGTTCGCCTACGATCCCGCCAAGCGTCTGGCGCGGTTAAAGGTCAATCTTGAACGCGCCATGGTCAATGCGCGGATGATTTATGAAATCCTCGACATGGAAGATGCGCAGCGTGATGTTTCAGATGCAAAATCGCTTGTAGTCACGAAGGCAGAGGTGCAGTTCGACAAGGTCGACTTTGAGTATCCAGATGGCAGCAAGGTTCTCCATGCTTTGACTTTCAGCGCACCCAGCCACAAGACAACGGCATTGGTGGGTCCTTCGGGTGCGGGCAAATCAACCGTGATCTCACTCTTGCAGCGCTTCTATGATGTCAGCGGCGGCGTTATCCTGATCGATGGTCAGAACATTGGCAACGTTACGAAATCATCGCTGCGTAGCCAGATCGCCTTTGTTTCACAGCAGCCCTATCTGTTCGAAGGGTCGGTGATGGACAATATTCGTTACGGCCGACCCGATGCCACCAATGCAGAGATTATCGAGGCAGCCAAGCAGGCCAATGCACATGATTTCATCGAAGGTCTTTCAGATGGCTATGCGACACCGGTAGGTGAAAACGGGATCACGCTTTCGGGCGGCCAAAGGCAAAGGGTTTCAATCGCACGTGCAATCGTGCGCAACGCGCCGATCTTGCTTCTGGATGAGGCAACATCATCGCTCGATAATGAATCTGAGAAGCTGGTGCAGGAAGCGCTGGAAAAAATTATGGTTGGCCGCACCACGATTGTTGTCGCCCACCGCCTTTCAACAGTTGTCAACGCCGACCAAATTGTGGTCATTAGTGATGGAAAAGTATTGGAGCGCGGTACCCATGCAGTGCTCTCGAAAAAGAAAAACGGCATGTACGCCCGCTTGAACCAGCTCAGCGCACTGCCATCGGCCGAAAACGGGCAGGTGAACCAATGAACGCCTCAATCAATATCGCGGTGACCGGCGCTTCCGGGCGGATGGGCCAGGCACTCATTCAGGCCATCCATGAAAATCCCAAAACGGTACTCTCGGGAGCGCTGGAACGCGAAGGCGCCGACAGCATCGGGCAGGACAGCGGTGCATTGGCAGGCGTTGGCGAAAACCACATCGAAATCACCGACAATTTCACCGTGGCCTTCAAGGGCGCCAATGTGATTGTGGATTTCACGGTACCCCAGGCGACACTGGTTTTTGCCGAATATGCCGCCGAAAACCACATCGCCCATGTCATCGGCACGACGGGATGCGACGAGATTCAGGATCTGGCGATTGCCCGTGCCGCCGAATCAACGGCGATCATGAAATCAGGCAACATGTCCATGGGCGTGATCATGCTTTCTGTCCTGGTTGAGCGCGCAGCAAAGGCACTGGCGGCGGCAGACTGGGATATCGAAGTCATTGAAATGCATCACAAGCACAAGATTGATGCACCATCTGGTACTGCACTCCTCTTGGGCAATGCTGCCGCCAAGGGCCGCGATATTGATTTGGCGGAAAGCGCGGTGCGCGGGCGCGATGGCATCACCGGCGAACGCCAGGAAGGCACCATCGGATTTGCTGCCCTGCGCGGCGGCTCGGTTGTCGGCGAGCATTCGGTTATGTTTGCAGGTCAGGGCGAAAGCATCACCCTATCCCACAGGGCCGAGGATCGCGGGATCTTTGCGCGCGGCGCCATCAATGCCGCAATCTGGACCAACGCCCAGGAGCCGGGTCTTTATTCGATGCGTGATGTGCTTGGCATCAACGACTAATTCAGAAGTAACGGAGTATGCGAAATGTCTGGTAAACTTGTGCTTGTGCGTCATGGCCAAAGCGAATGGAACAAGCTCAATCTCTTCACGGGCTGGAAAGACCCCGATCTGACCGAACAGGGAGTTGAAGAGGCCGTTGAAGCCGGGCGTGTCCTGGCCGAGAAAGGCTTCAAGTTTGACATTGCTTTCACCTCTGTTCTGCAAAGGGCTGAGAAGACCTGCCAGATGATTCTTGATGGCGTGGGTCAGTCTGATCTCGAGACCATCCATGATCAGGCGCTCAATGAACGCAATTACGGTGATCTCGCCGGCCTGAACAAGGACGATGCGCGCGAAAAATGGGGCGAAGAGCAGGTCCATATCTGGCGTCGTTCCTATGACACGCCGCCGCCCGGCGAAGAAGGCGAGAGCCTCCGCGATACCGGTGCACGTGTCTGGCCCTATTACATGAATGAGATTTTGCCGCGCGTCCTGCGCGGTGAAACGGTGCTTGTCGCGGCGCATGGCAATTCGCTGCGCTCGCTGATCATGGTGCTGGACCGGATGACAAAGGAGAGCATTCTGAAACTCAATCTGGGTACCGGAGTGCCGATTGTTTATGATCTGAATGCAGACTCAACCGTCGCCAACAAGCAAGTGTTGGGCGACATGTCCGGAGCGCATTGATGGCCATCGAACATTGCGTCTTTTTCCAGCGCGCCAACGGCGTCACCGATGATCAGCTGGCTGAAGTGATGGCGATGCTGACTTCAATTACCGAACGCATTGACGGCGCATCTGACTTTCGCTCTGGCAAGAACGTCAGTCCCGAAGGCTTCGACAAGAACTATCGGGATGGCTTCATCATCCGGTTCAGGGATGACGGCGTACGGGATACCTATCTGGTCGACGAAGAGCACAAGCAGGCCGGATCAAGGCTTGTCAGCCTGTGCCGTGAAGGCCGGGCCGGTTTGCTTGTTTTTGATCTGCCTGCTTAGTGCGTTTCAGGCTTTTACTGAAACGCTGGCGCTGATCTTGGCATTGAAAATACGGCATAAATCCGGGTGCAATGATTCCATCAAACACAGACAAACTCTAGGCCGAAGGGTTAGGCTGAAACATTGTCAGGATGCAGCAAACTGCCCCGCTTCCCATCCCAGCATGGCGCGTTTGCGGGTCAGGCCCCAATGATAACCCGTCAGCGCGCCTGATTTCCCCATCGCCCGGTGACAGGGCACGACAAATGAAATCGGATTGGCGCCCACCGCAGCACCCACAGCGCGTGATGCTTTTGGCCGACCAATATCCTGGGCAATCTGGCTATAAGGCAAAGCGCGGCCCATCGGGATCTTCAGTAGCGCTTCCCAGACATTGACCTGAAAATCGGTGCCGATCAGAACAACCCGCAAGGGCTGGTCGGCACGCCATTGAGCCGGATCAAAGATTCGCTTTGCGTAGGGCGCAGTTGCGCTGAGATCTTCCACGTAGCTCGCCTGTTTCCAGCGGCTCGTCATGTCTTCAAGCGCAGCGCGTTCATCGCCGGCATCACAAAACGCCAGGCCTGCGAGCCCGCGCTGTGTCACCATGATCAACGCCTGCCCGAAAGGGGAAAGGTGAAATCCATAGCGGATCGTCAGGCCCGCACCGCCGGATTTTCGCTCGCCCGGCGACATGGCTTCATGCGTAACAAAAAGATCGTGCAAACGGCTCGGGCCAGACAAACCAAGCTCATAGGCAGTATCCAGCAGTGGCAAATCGGCATCCAGCAATCGCCGCGCGTGGTCGATGGTTACTGCCTGTAGGAAGCCTTTCGGTGACAGGCCGGCCCATCGCGTAAACAGCTTTTGCAGCGCTGTTGGCTCCATGCCCACATTGAGCGCCAGTTCCTCCAATGAGGGTTGGTCGCGATAATTTTCACTGATCAACGAAATCACCTTGGCGATTTTTGCATAATCGCTCCCTTGCTCGACCTCATGGGTGAGTTCGATTTCCATGGCGTTGGATGAATTTTGCATGGCGCACCTCGTCCTTGTTCTCACGATTGAACCATGTTGCGCAGGGTGTCGCCACCCGATTCTTGCGCTTATTTCTTTGCCTGTGCCAGCGCCGCAGAAAATGCCTTGGCAAAACTTTCGCGGTCATCAGGATTGAGAAATGAGCCGATGGTGGATTGATAGCCCTCTCCCATGATCCGCATCGAAATAATGCCAATTTCATCGTGTCGTTCGACGACAAATTTTGCCCAGAACGGATTATACACATGCTCGCGTTCGCGACCGTTCGGCGCGATCTTCCTGACCTCAAGCCCGGTTCGCCGCACCACAACTTCCTCACGCGCCCGACCCGCGCGATAGCTCAATTTGAATGCCACATAGAGAAGCGCCACATCAAAAAAGAAGAAAATGGCAACGGGCCACGCACCCAGATGATAATAGAAATAGGCGTTGGAAACACAGATTGCTGCGACGATCAGCATCATCAGTGCAAAGCCACCGGGCGACAACGAGCGATGCGGTCGCAACTCGGCTGCAAAAATCGGGTTTGCATCTGTGCCGTCGGGGCTTATGTCAAAATCAGCAGCGCTCATGATGGGAGAATATAGACCGTGAATACGACACGAAAAGGGAAAATTGACGCACCCATTGTTTCAAAAAAGGCAAAGGTCAAAAAACCGGCAAAAAAGCGTCTGCCGCGGACGAAATATTCAAAGGAAGAACTGACGGAAATTTTCCGCCGCTTTTCCATACAGCGGCCAGAGCCCAGGGGAGAGCTTGCCCATGTCAATCCGTTCACATTGGTTGTCGCCGTTGCGCTTTCTGCGCAGGCGACAGATGCGGGCGTCAACCGCGCCACCCGCGAATTGTTCAAGGTTGCGGACACGCCCGAGAAAATGCTGGCATTGGGGGAAGAGAAAGTCGGCGAGTATATTCGCACCATCGGACTTTGGCGCAACAAGGCCAAGAACATCATCATGCTCAGTCGCAAACTGATTGATCAATTTGGTTCTGTCGTGCCGCAAACGCGCGAAGAACTTGTCACCTTGCCGGGCGTTGGTCGCAAGACCGCCAATGTGGTCATGTCTATGGCCTTTGGCATTCCCACCATGGCGGTTGACACACACATCTTGCGCATCGGTACCCGCATTGGCTTGGCGCCGGCCAAGACACCCGATGACGTCGAGGCAATCCTGATGAAGATCATACCGGAGCAATATCTATATCATGCCCACCACTGGCTGATCTTGCATGGTCGCTATTGCTGCAAGGCGCGTAAACCGGAATGCGAAAAATGCGTGATCGCCGATATCTGCAAATCCAGTGAAAAGACCTGCGATGTGCCCGCACAGCTGATCGAGCTGCCGCAACAGATCATTGAGTAGCCTTAAACGGCGACGTGACCGGTGAGCCCCGATTTGGCTGCAACCGCCTTGTGCAAATGCACCATCAGCGCCGCGCCAAACAGAGGTGTCAACAAATTGACCAGCGGGATCGCCAGGAAACCGGCGATAACCATGCCTGCCATGATAATTGTGCCAGAATGCTGGGAGCGCAATTGGCGCACCGTCATGCTGTCATGGTGTCGAAGCGCCGCAAACTCGAAATATTCCCGTCCAAGCAAATAACCGTTCACGGCAAAAAATGCGATCAGGTTCACGCCGGGAATGAGCAACAACATCAGTGCAAATAAATTGCCTATAATCACGATCAAAAAGAACCGCAGCGACATTGCAACTGATTGCCCCAGCGGAAGCGGTTTTCCCGGCGGATCGTTAGGATAATCTTCGGTTTCGACATGATCGGCGACATCATCAAGAAACAATCCTGCAATTGCCGCACTCACCGGCCCAATTAGAAAGGCCAGCGCCACGGCCAGTCCGACGCCGGCAGCGATGGCGGCAAAAACACCGATACCGCTCGTCCATGCTGGAATAGTAATGGCGGCAAACCAACCCGACACAAACGGGATAGCAAATGTCTCAACTACAATCGCGACGAGGTTCCAAACCACGATCAGCGCGAGGATGGTAAGTCCAAGCGACTTCCACAAGACACTGCGCATGGCAGGATTGAGCAACTCGCCCAAAGCGTTGCGTACAGCTGTAATCAACATGGAAATGACATGGGGTCGTTCGTCAAAATTTACAAGTGGCCGAACTCAAGGCTTTCAATGCAAGACGGGACATTGTAAACGCGTTGAAAACTCCACTAAAGGGCAGTTCATGACCAAATATGATGTGCTGACAATTGGTAATGCAATTGTTGATATTATTGCGCGTGCTGAAGACGATTTTCTGATCGAGAACGAAATCATCAAGGGCGCCATGAACTTGATTGATGCGGATCGTGCTGAGTTTCTTTACGATCGCATGGGCGCCGCAATTGAGACATCGGGTGGCAGCGCCAGCAACACGGCGGCGGGCGTCGCCAGTTTTGGTTCAAGTGCCGCCTATTTTGGCAAGGTTGCAGACGATCAGCTTGGCGAAATCTTTCGTCACGATATTCGCGCTCAGGGCGTCGCGTTTGACACCCCTCCTCTCGACAAAAAACCACCCACCGCGCGTTCGATGATTTTTGTCACGCCCGATGGCCAGCGCTCCATGAACACCTATTTGGGGGCCTGTGTTGAGCTCAGCCCCGAGGATGTTGAAGAAGACAAGGCATCAAACGCCGGGATCGTTTACTTTGAGGGCTATCTTTGGGACCCGCCTCGGGCAAAAAATGCGATCCGCAAATCAGCACAAATCGCCCATGCTAATGCAGGAAAGGTCGCCATTTCTCTGTCTGACCCGTTTTGTGTTGATCGTTATCGCGCCGAGTTTTTGGATCTCATGCAGTCTGGAACAGTTGATATTGTTTTTGCCAACGAAGCAGAAATCAAATCGCTTTATCAGACATCTGATTTTGACACGGCTGTCGAGGCACTGCGCGACGACTGTGAGTTGGCAGCCATCACCCATGGCGCCGAAGGTTCGGTAATTGTCAGGGGTGACGAGACCTACAATATTGAAGCCATAGCAATCGATGATTTGGTCGATACCACAGGCGCAGGTGACCTCTATGCAGCCGGATTCCTGCATGGCCTGTCGCAGGACTATGATCTGGAGAAATGTGGAAACCTCGGTTCATTGGCCGCTGGTATTATTATTCAGCAAATTGGTCCCCGGCCCCAAATATCCCTCGCGCAGGCTGCCATAGATGCCGGACTTGTAGCGGCCTGAAGTTTTTTGGTTTTGCCCAAACGCCAACACTGACTCGAGCATTGATGAGATCAGCCAAATCCAGGTGCAGCAAAGTGTCCTATAGAATGTCTTCCGGGTCGCGCCCCGGGCGGCTTTTATAAGTTGGAAATGACCAGCCAAACCGCAATGCGCCGCCGCGTATCGCAAAAGTGACAATAAAGCCAATGAAGGCTGCCGCAATCAACGGCACGCCGAGCAGCGTGGCTGCGACATAGCACGCGGCACCAGCCAACGCGGCTGTGACGTAGATTTCGGGCCTCAACAAGACTGAAGGTTCACCTGCGAGTACATCGCGCAATATGCCGCCAAAGGTGGCGGTTAACATGCCCATCACGATAGCAACAGCGGCCGAACCTGTGGCCGCAAATCCCTTGGCGGCACCCATGACCGCATAGGCCGAAACACCCAGCGAATCGAGCCAGAGCAATAGTTTGTATCGGCTTTCAAACAGGTGCGCAGTGAAAAACACGATGATGGCGATTGCCGCGCAGACCAGCAGATAGATGGGGTTTTCTACCCAGAAAACCGGCGTCTGGCCCAACACCACATCGCGCACCGAACCGCCGCCGATGCCGGTAACACCGGCAAGAAACAGAAACCCAATAATGTCGAGCTGTTTGCGCGACGCGGCAAGGGCACCGGTGGCTGCAAAAACAGCAACACCGGCATAGTCGAGAAACAGCAGCGTGTTCAAACCTTAAATTTCTTTGGCTTGCTCTTCAGCCGATGGATCATCGGGCTGAGTGTCAGCGGCGGGTTCTTCCACCGGTGCTTTTGGCCCACCCTTGGATACGCCAACCATGGCAGGTCGGAGCACGCGGCCGCCAATCTGGTAGCCTGCCTGGACAATTTGCAACACGGTATTGTTTGGCACTTCGGTGTTGGGAATTTCAAACATGGCCTGGTGGAAATTCGGATCGAACTTCTCGCCTTCGGGTTCCAGTTTTTTCACGCCATGGCGCTCAAGCATCGACAGCATGGATTTTTCGGTAATTTCCACGCCTTCGATCAAGCTCTTGAATTCTTCCGAACCGCTCTCACGTTTTTCATCGGGCACTGCCTCAATGGCTCGGCGAAGATTGTCGGATACCCCCAACATGTCGCGCGCAAAATTTGCAACAGAGAATGTTTTGGCATCCGAGACTTCCCGCTGTGTTCTGCGGCGTAAGTTCTCCATATCTGCGGCGAGTCGCAACATCCGGTCTTTCAGGTCTGCATTTTCTGCAACCAATGCTTCTGTCGGATCGAGTTGCGGCTGCATTTCGGTGTCCGGATCCTCACCGATCCAATTACCGTCCTCGTCGAACTCCTCTTCATTGATATCGGCAAAATCATCCGCATCTTCCGCTGCGGCACGTCGCTTCGCTTTGCGGTCTGCTTTCAAGAGTTCATCGGCAGCCTTGCGCAGGCGCTCGCGCCCGCTTGGGCTTGTGCTTTCTTCGGGCGTGTTTGGGTCGTCAGCCATCGTCATTTTCCATCACATATTTGTGCTATTCAGGAACTCTGTGCATATCGAGGGTGCTGCATCAAAAATCAACCCCGGAAGCGCGATTTGGCACTAAATCCGTCATTCTCGTTCAATCATCTTCGATATCAACTGGGCGGTGTAATCAACCACAGGCACAATGCGGGCATAATTGAGCCGCGTCGGTCCAATGACGCCCAGCGCACCGACAACCTGTCGGTTCGAATCCCGGTAAGGGGCAACAATCAGCGATGACCCCGACAATGAAAACAGCCGGTTTTCCGAGCCAATGAAGATACGCACGCCAGAACCTGATTCAGCCATGTCAAGCAGATGCACAATTTCTTCTTTCCGCTCCAGATCATCCAGCAGCAACTTGACTCTTTCCACATCGGCAGCGTCATCGAGATTTTCAAGCAAATTGGAGCGTCCCCGCACAATCAATTGTGAGGGCATTGCGCTGTTGTCACCCGCCCATATGGCAAGGCCGCGTTCCACCAGATCAGCACTCAGACTGTCGAGCTCCTGGCGGATTTGGCTACGGCGTTGATCGATCTTGTGCTTGGCTTCGCTCAGGGTCTGCCCGCGGACATTGTGATTGAGAAAATTGGCCGCTTCCGCCAGTTGCGAGGCCATGATGCCCGGAGGCAGTTCCACCACCCGGTTTTCCACATCACCTGATTCCCAGACAATAATGGCGAGCGCCTTTGATTCCTCGAGTTGCACGAACTCAATATGCTTCATTGCCTCTTGACGCTTGGCGGTGAGGACAAGCCCCGCCCCTTGCGAAATCTGGCTGAGCATGGAGCTTGCACCGGTCAACAGGGCTTCTGGTGCCTTGTCCGGCATTTCGCTGTGCAATTGCTTCTCGATCAACTGCCGCTCATCTTGCGTCGGTTCACCCGTGTCCATGAACGCATCAACAAAAAACCGTAAGCCTTGCTCAGTAGGCAATCGTCCGGCTGATACATGCGGCGAGTATACCAAGCCCAGCGATTCAAGATCACTCATCACATTGCGCACAGACGCTGGCGACAGTGAGTTGGGAAGCAGCTTTGACAGGCTTCGTGAGCCAAGCGGTTCCCCCGCTTCAAGATAGCTTTCGACAATGCGCCGGAAAATGTCCTGCGACCGATCGTCCAACTCATCCATCAAAGCTTTGGATGTGTTTGCCATGTCCTGCCTTCTTCCAATACTGCCTTGGTTACATATAAGGGGCGCTTGGGGCGCTGTAAAAGGGCTGTGTTCTTGCCCCCTATGAAAAAGCTTCATTCTGGCCTAAGCACAGGGTGAATTATGAAAAATCAAGCGAGGAAATTCATGCAGCGTCCCTCAGGTAGAATGCCCGATCAAATGCGGCAAGTGAGCTTGGAACGCGGTTTCTCGAAACATGCTGAAGGCTCTTGCCTGGTGAAGTTTGGCGACACCCATGTCTTGTGCACCGCCAGTCTCGAGGAGCGGGTTCCACCATGGATGCGCAATTCGGGCAAGGGTTGGGTGACCGCTGAATATGGCATGTTGCCACGCGCCACCGGAGACCGCATGCGAAGAGAAGCAGCTTCTGGCAAGCAAGGCGGTCGAACGCAAGAAATCCAGCGCCTTATTGGCCGGTCCATGCGCGCAATTGTCGACCTCCAGGCGCTTGGCGAACGCCAGATCACCATTGATTGCGATGTTATTCAGGCCGATGGCGGCACGCGTACTGCAGCGATTACAGGTGGATTTGTTGCTCTGTATGATTGCCTTGACTGGATGCACTCGCGCCAAATGGCATCCAAGAACCGTGTCATCAAAGATCATATCGCGGCTGTATCCTGTGGCATCTACCAGGGTGAGGCGGTCACTGATCTGGATTATGTAGAAGATTCAACAGCCGAAACAGACGCCAATTTCGTCATGACCGGCTCTGGTGGCATTGTGGAGATTCAAGGCACTGCCGAGGGGGCACCGTTCTCGCGAGATGAATTCGAAAAGCTCTACCAACAGGCCGATAGTGCCATCGGACAATTGGTTGATTTGCAGAAGCAGGCGCTGGGTCTCTGACAATGGGACGCAAGCTGGAAAAAGGCAAGTTGGTGCTCGCCACCCACAATGCCGGCAAACTTGCAGAACTCAGAGAACTGATCGGACCGCTCGGTTTTAATGTCGTATCAGCTGGTGAGCTCGGTCTCGACGAACCTGAGGAAGATGGAACCACATTCAAGCACAACGCCAGGGTCAAGGCGATGGCGGCGGCAGAAGCAACCGGTCTGCCTTCGCTGTCAGATGACAGCGGTCTGTGCGTGGATGCCCTTGATGGCCAACCGGGCGTCTATACGGCTGATTGGGCTGAACTGCCCGATGGAACCCGGGATTTCGCAATGGCCATGCGCAATCTGGAAGAAAAATTGCAGGCCAGGGGTGCAACCACACCGGAACAGCGAACCGGCTCTTTTAATGCAACGCTGTGTTTGGCATGGCCGGATGGCCATTGCGAATTCTACATGGGTGTTGCACCGGGTCATCTGGTCTGGCCGCCGCGCGGCGAATCCGGATTTGGCTATGATCCGGTTTTCGTACCGGAAGGCCATGAACGCAGTTTTGGCGAAATGACTGCAACAGAGAAACACAGCTGGGTGCCGGGCCAAAAGCAGGCTTTGTCGCACCGCGCTCGCGCCTTCCAGCTTTTTGCAAAAGAAGCTTTGGGTGTTGAGTAAGATCAACAATGACGATGGCACGCCGGGTTTCGGCGTTTATTTGCATTGGCCCTTTTGCGCAGCCAAATGCCCCTACTGCGATTTCAATTCGCATGTACGTCACAAGCCGGTCGATCAGTCCGTCTTTGTCGATGCCTATCTGGCTGAGATCGATCATATGCGAGAGCAAACCGGGCCGCGTGAAGTAACGAGCGTCTTCATCGGCGGCGGTACGCCCTCACTGATGCATCCAGAGACAGTTGAGATGCTGCTGTCTGCAGTCGACAAGCACTGGGGTCTGCCTGCAGATATTGAGATTACGATGGAGGCCAATCCATCCTCGGTCGAAGCCGACCGCTTTCGCGCTTATAACGCCGCGGGTGTCAACCGGGTCTCGCTGGGGGTTCAGGCGCTCAAGGATGCTGATCTGAGATTTTTAGGTCGATTGCACACTGTGGACGATGCCAAACAGGCCATCGGGCTGGCACGTGAAACATTCCCCCGTCTATCGTTTGATCTCATCTATGCAAGGCCGGATCAGACGCCCGATGAGTGGGCGAGCGAGCTGGAAGAAGCCATTGGCTATGCGGCAGACCATTTGTCGCTTTATCAGTTGACCATTGAAGACGGCACACCCTTCAAAGCGTTACATAAGGCCGGAAAACTGATCATGCCGAGCGAGGAGCGCGCGGCAGACCTGTATGATCTCACCGGCCAAATAACCAGCCAGGCTGGATTGCCGGCCTATGAAGTATCCAATTATGCCCGACCGGGCGCTGAGTCGCGGCACAATCTGACCTATTGGCGCTATGGTGACTATGTTGGCATCGGCCCCGGCGCACATGGCCGGTTCCTGGATGTTGACGGAAGAAAACTCGTAACCATGACAGAGCGCACGCCCGAGCGTTGGTTCGAGTTGGTCGCTAAGATCGGATCAGGGATCGTCGAAACCGAGGTGCTCAACCAGCAGCAGCAAGGCGACGAGATGCTCTTGATGGGCATGCGTCTTGTTGAGGGCCTGGACGTTGCGCGTCATGAGATGATCACCGGCAAAAGCCTTGAGCAGAGCGTGCTTGCCGATCTGGAAAGTGACGGATTGATCGAAACTGTTTCCAACTCCCGCTTGCGTGCAACGCAATCAGGTCGCATGGTGCTCAACACCCTTGTTTCCACTTTGGCAACACAATGACGAGCTTCATCATTTCAGGCCATGAGATAAGCGCACTGCCACTTGAGCCCGCGCTTTATCTTGTCTCGACGCCGATCGGCAATTTGTCAGACATCACACTGCGCGCACTCGAAACAATTGCGGCTTGCGATGTGTTGGCCTGTGAAGACACCCGCATCACGCGCCGATTGTTGGATCGATACGGCATCAGGCAAAAACCCTTCGCCTACCATGAACACAATGCAGCCAAGGCCGGTCCCAGACTGCTGCAACAACTCAAAGGCGGAAAATCGGTCGCTCTGGTGTCCGATGCCGGAACACCGCTGGTATCCGATCCTGGATATCGATTGGCGCTGGAAACCCGATCTGCAGGGATTCCGGTGATACCGATCCCCGGTGCTTCAGCGGTATTGGCCGGACTCTCGGCCTCCGGCCTGCCGACCGATGATTTTCGTTTTGTTGGCTTTTTGCCGGTTAAGGAAGGCGCGAAGAGAACTTTTCTGGAAGCGCTTGCAAGCTCTCCCTCAACGTTGATCCTGTTTGAAGCGCCAACACGGCTCAAATCGTCTCTCAAGGCCATAGCTGCGGTGATGGGGGAAGACCGGCGTGTTTGTGTTGCACGCGAACTTACAAAGCGTTTTGAAACGATCAGAACATCAAAAGCCAATGAATTGATTGATTGTTTCGAAAACGAAACAGTAAAAGGCGAGATTGTTTTGCTTATAGAGCCAGCTTCCAAAGCGCAAAAAGAGCTGTCGGACAACGAATTGGATGATTTGCTCAAATCGCTGCTCCTGGACAATTCGCCGTCAAACGCCGCAAAGGAAGCGGCGCGCATAACCGGATTGCAAAAGTCGGTGCTCTATCCGCTTCTGTTGAAACTCAAGGACAAATCAGGTGCACACAGCGGATAGGCGACGACGCGCTAACCGGAAAGGCCATCGGGGCGAATGGCTCGCCGCCTGGATATTGCGTCTCACGGCATTTCGCATAGTGGCAAGGCGCTTCAAGACAAAATCGGGCGAAGTGGACCTTATTGCCCGACGCGGCGATCTGGTGCTGATTGTTGAAGTCAAGGCAAGGCCCACGCTCGAGCAGGCGATGGATGCGATACCGACCAGCGCGCTCAAACGCATCGAGGCAGCAGGCGACGAATGGTTGGCTCGGCAGGCCGACCATGCAGATCTAAGTGTGCGATACGACTTGATTGCGATTTTGCCGCGTCGCTGGCCTGTCCATGTACCCGCAATTCATCTGCCGTGACCTCAATTTACGATTGATTTTTGCACAGCAAAACGCCACCTATCGTCAAAACGAAACTGGAACAAGAAGATGGCGCTCAATATCGCGGTCCAGATGGACCATATTGCAAATATTTCCATTGGTGGCGACACCACCTTTGCCCTGTGTCTGGAAGCCCAGAAACGGGGCCATGAACTGTTCCACTACACCCCGGACCGGCTGATGATGAACGGCACCGATGTATCGGCCCGGATGGAGCCGCTTACGGTTCGCGACGTAGAGGGTGATCACTTTGCATTTGGCGATCCAAAACGTACCAGCCTGCGCGATGTGGATGTGGTTCTTTTGCGCCAGGATCCGCCTTTCGACATGAATTACATCACAACCACGCACATGCTTGAGCTGGTCCATCCCGACACGCTGGTCGTCAACAATCCCCGTTCCGTGCGCAATGCGCCCGAGAAGATCTTTGTGATGGAATATGCCGATTTGATGCCTGAGACCATCATCACGCTTGACCTGGATGAGATCATTGCGTTCCGCCGCGAGCACGGCGACATTATCTTGAAGCCGCTGTACGGCAATGGCGGCGCTGGCGTGTTTCATTTGCGTGATGGCGACAGAAATCTGACATCGTTGATGGAAATGTTTAGCCAGCTTACAAGAGAGCCAATCATAGCGCAGCGCTATCTCAACGATGTGCGCGCGGGCGACAAACGCATTCTTCTGATTGACGGCAAGCCGGTCGGTGCAATCAACCGTGTGCCCGATGAAAGCGATACGCGTTCAAACATGCATGTCGGTGGCAAGGCCATCGAAACATCCATGACCGAGCGGGAACTTGAAATTTGTGACCGCATCGGCCCGGAGCTCGACAAGCGCGGCCTGACGCTGGTTGGTATTGATGTGATTGGTGGCTTGATGACCGAAATCAACGTCACTTCGCCAACCGGCATCAGGGAAGTTCAGAAATTTGGCGGTGCGGACATTGCATCACTGTTCTGGGATGCCGTGGAAGCCAAGATTAATACATAGACGGCTGACCAACGCGGCATAAAAGCACTGGTTCGATCGCTGAAACGCTCCAGCAGTGCCAATCTGTGTTCCACTTTACAAATGTTCTACAATTGTTCTTGAAATATGGTGCAATATGTGCACATGTATTTAATACATCAGTATTGGTGAGAGTTTAATCACTCATATATTGAGTATACTGAATTTATAGTGTGGGATAGGGAATATATGGTTTCGCGCGTGTCGACGGTCTCATTTCAGGGCATAGAAGCAGTCCCCGTCGACGTGCAGATCATGGTCGCACCGGGCAAGATGGGCATGCATATTGTTGGTCTGCCAGACAAAGCGGTTGCCGAAAGCCGGGAGCGCGTCCAGTCAGCATTGCATGCATCGGGCCTGTCATTGCCGCCCAAGAAGGTGACTGTCAATCTGGCGCCGGCCGATTTGCCGAAGGAAGGCAGTCACTTTGATTTACCGATCGCCTTGGGTCTGATGGCGGCGCTTGGTGCCATTCCCACCGATTCATTGAACAATTACAGCGTACTCGGTGAGCTCGCGCTTGATGGCACAATTGCTTCAGTGGCCGGCGTGCTGCCCGCGGCGATCGCCGCCAACGCGTTGGGCAAGGGCTTGATCTGCCCGCATCAATGCGGACCGGAAGCCGCATGGGCTGATCCTGAAATGCCGATACTCGCACCCGTCAGCCTGATTGGATTGGCAAATCATTTTCGCGGCACACAGGTCATGACACGTCCGCAACCGGCGTCCCGCAGTTCGACAGTTCAACTGCCTGATCTGGCTGACATAAAAGGGCAGGAGACCGCCAAGCGGGCGCTCGAAGTGGCGGCTGCGGGCGGACATAACATGTTGCTGATCGGACCGCCGGGTTCAGGCAAATCAATGCTGGCGCAGCGATTGGCATCAATATTGCCGCCGCTCGATCCACGCGAATTGCTTGATGTCTCGATGGTTGCCTCAATAGCTGGAGAACTGGCCGGCGGTGAGCTTTCAGATCGCCGCCCTTTCAGATCGCCGCACCATTCAGCCTCAATGGCAGCGATGGTGGGTGGCGGCTTCAGGGCCAAGCCCGGCGAAGTATCGCTTGCCCATAATGGCGTTCTGTTTCTCGATGAATTCCCGGAATTCACGCCTCAGGTGCTCGACAGTCTCAGGCAACCGCTGGAAGCCGGCGATTGCATCATTGCCCGCGCCAATTATCGCGTCACCTATCCGGCGCGGATCCAATTGATAGCGGCCATGAACCCGTGTCGCTGCGGGATGGCCGGAGAGCCCGGACATAGTTGTGCGCGCGGCCCGCGTTGCAAGTCAGATTATCAGGCCCGGATTTCAGGCCCGCTGATGGACCGTATCGACTTACGGGTCGAGGTTCCGAGCGTGTCTCCTGGTGATCTCATTCGGGCCAAGCCGGGCGAACCAAGCGCAAACGTCGCATCGCGCGTCGAGCGGGCGCGATTACGTCAGGCACAACGCTACAAGTCGCTTGAAATCGATGGTGTCAGCGTCAATTCACATTGTCCGACAGCGTTGATCGAGGATGTGGCCAACACCAATGAGAGCGCGGTCAAACTTTTGGCAGAGGCGGCAGACAAGATGAAATTCTCAGCCCGTGCTTACCATCGGATTTTGAAAGTGGCGCGGACATTGGCTGATCTGGATAATCAGGATCATATTGATCGCATCCACATCGCAGAATCTCTGTCCTACCGCATGGCCGGGGAACAATTGTCCCTGGCTGCGTAACAAGGATTACTCGGCTGCAACCAGTTTGGACTTTCTGTCAAACAAGCCGGTTTCGCTGAGCGTCCATGCCAACAGCAGAAGCATGATCAGGCTACTGCCTGGAATATGCAACATCGACAAAGCAACGCCGACCGGGATCAGGGCAAATATGAGCCGGTATGACAATTTCTGCCAGGCAGAGGCGCCGTAACGGCTCAACATGCCCACGGCAATCCAGCACAGTACGATGGTGTCATACGCCATCAAATAGGGTGTCGCGATAAAGCAGCACATTATGAAAACAACATACTGCAAGAAGCGATCCTTGCAGCGCAAGCAGCACCAGATCATCACAGCAACGACAGCTATTGCGACAAGCGAGTGCAGGACCAGCGACACTTCTCTGCCCAGCCCAAGAATGCCGAAATTGGCCGCCAGTGAAGGCATCAGGCCACGCGTCAATGGATGAGAATGGAACAGCAGATCTGATTGTTCGCCGACTTGTGAAAACAGAAACACTTGCCAGATCTCAATTCCGTAAATCGCAATTGAAGCACCGATAAATGCAATCGTCGCCAGGCTCGCGCTCGCAAGCACAGTCCAGCGCTGAGTTGCGATCAGGAAAAGCGGGAAGAGAAATCCGACTTGCGGCTTTATGGTGAGCAGGGCAATCAGGATGCCAGCGAGTACAGGTCTTGTGTCCAGATTGCGGTAGATCAGAATGAAGAGAGCGGCCAATAGCGTGGACAGCTGGCCACAGATCAGCGCAAATACGAATGCCGGCATCAGCCAGATCGATTTGCGGTAGACCGGATTTTCAAAGTCCAGGACCACAAAATACCAAAAACAAAATACGCTCAGCCCGGTCATCAGAGCGAGGGCCATGTTGTATCCGACAAGACCAAAGGGCGCCGAAACAAGCATGAAATGCGGCGGATACGACCAGTTCTGATCGGGATAGCCTGGTACGAGCGTGTCCAGTCGGGCGTTGTAGGTGCCATAATCATAATAGGCAGCCGGATTGTCTGAGAACGCGGCTATGCCGTAATGCCACATATTGAGAAAATCGCGGCCAAGCACCAGCCCGTTCCCGTCAATCACATAGCCATTGACGGCGGTGCTGCCAATCAGACAGAAAATCAGAATTGCAGCCACCATCGCCATCTGTATCAGATGGTAGGATTGCGAGAATTCTATTGATTTCGTTTTATTGATCACATGCTGCCTCGTATCAACGGGCAGATAGTCAACCAAATTTCTTAAAATGAGATTAGTGAGCGCTTGAACTAACTGCTGCGGCTCGCAATGGCCGCCGCTGCGCCAGCCAGACAAAAGGCTGCAAAGCGGTTCATGACACGCAGGGCACGCGGTGTTTGCAGCATGGCGCGTGCACGGCCGGCAAGGCCGATGTAAGGTAGCAGGACGCAGCAGAGCACTGCGAAAGTCAGGGCGATCAGCAGAAAGAAATCAACCACTGTCACGGTCCGCAGATCAAAGAAAGTTGGCAGCAGGGCGAGATAGAAGACCATCACCTTTGGGTTACTGAGCGTGACCAGAAATCCGGCGGTAAAACTGCGCCAGGGGCTTTCTGCGCGCTTGGCCGCGATGGTTTCTGTAGTGATGCCCTGGGTCCAGAAACCCCACGCCATATAAACCAGATAGATAGCGCCGACATATTTGAGTACCATGAAGATTGTGCCGAATGCGCTGGCAATAAAGCTCAGCCCAAGAACCGCTGCGCCCAGATAGATCACATCACCCAGCGCCAAGCCAACGACCATGGGAAGCGTTGGCTTGAATCCTGAGCCGAGCGCACGGGCAACCAGCGCGATTATGCCGGGCCCGGGAATGGCAGCTGCAATGGCAAGCGCGATCGCGTAGGTAAGGAAGTTGGCAAGGGTCATTTTTACTGAAAGAGCTTGTCTTTTTCAGCATCACCTTTCGGCGTTGCTGCAGGTTGATCCTCAAGCATCGTCAGAACGTGATGCTCAACGGCATTGGCCAGTTTTTGCGCTGCATTGATCGAAAACCGGTACTTCTTCCAAATACCGGCGATGCGTTTTTCGATATGCATCACGCCGTCGGAACTTGCATCAGTCACGAACACGATCTTTGTGTGATCACTGTCAGCTTCGCCTGTCAGTATTTCAACATCCTTGGCGTATTCTCCGACAGCGTTCTGCTTTGCAATCTCAGCCCATTCGGGGCCCTTGCGCAGGGCACCGACCATCGCCAGTGCCTGAGCTGGATTGAGCATTACAACATCACCGGACCCTGGTTTATCATTCTGAGCCGGCTCAATAAGGCTTGCCATTAACAGCAATCCCTGACCCTCTGCCAGGGTTGTCGATATGTAGGTGAACCCTGTCATCCTGGAACCAATGTTTAGAAACTGGGCAGGATCGCCCAGCACACTGCCATAGGGTGTGATGACAAATTGAAGCTCAGGGTCATAATTGGAGTCTTCGGGATCAAACGCGAGAACCGACCCAGTGGTCCAGAGTGCCACCATGGCAGCCAGCAACATTTTGATTTCATTCTTCATCATCTTTGACCTCTGCATTTCAAGCATAGCCAGAATTCTGATGGACTGGCAAACAAAACGTCAGTGGGTGCCCGTCGAGCCAAACCCGCCTTCACCGCGGTTGGTTGGCTCAGGCAGCTCGGCACTTTCCATGGTGGACAATTGGCTGACCGGCGCGATCACCAATTGGGCGATGCGCATGCCGCGGGAAATCGAAAAGGCCTCGCTGCCGTGATTGATCAGCAAGACCATCAATTCACCGCGATAGTCACAATCAATCGTACCCGGCGTGTTCAAACAGGTAATGCCGTGCTTGTAGGCCAGCCCTGAACGCGGCCGGACCTGTCCCTCACAGCCATCTGGAATGGCGACAATGAATCCCGTCGGCATTAGCGATCTTTCGCCTGGTTCGAGGATGATTGCATCTCCTTCGGGCACGGCAGCTCGCAAATCCAGCCCGGCTGCACCAGCGGTTTCGTAAGATGGAATATCAATGCCTTCGCTGTGCGGCAGACGATAGAATAGAAGCTTGTTCATTTAAGGACTTGTGAGCGCATGATTTGTTCGCGTCAAGCCTCAACAACGGTTTCAAAGCCGCCAAATATCATCCGCTTGCCATCAAAGGGCACGGCGTTGGTCTCTGGCTGCATGCGTGGATCTTGCATGATATCGGGCCATGCTGAAAGATGTGACGTCGCCCTCTGGCACATCGACGCCCCAGTTCTCCAGATAGTCCAGCGCTTCACTATTTTGAAAACGGCAGCGACCTGACTGGCGTGTTCGATAAAGGGTTCTTGTTTGCCTTCGGTAACGCGGCAACATAGATATCGAAAAATGCCATGAAATCCTCCCCTCGCTCTGTGATTGATCGATCATAATACAGGTTTGACAGATTGCCATCAGCCTGCCATTCACGGGCAAAATCAAACGGACAGATCCATGCCAGCCCATTCACAAACCGAAGCCAGTCGGCGTCGCACATTTGCAATCATTGCCCACCCCGATGCGGGTAAGACCACGCTGACCGAAAAGCTTCTGCTTTTTGGTGGCGCGATTCAGCTGGCGGGCGAAGTGAAAGCAAAAAAGAACAGAACCCAAAGCCGTTCCGACTGGATGAAAATCGAACGCGAGCGGGGCATTTCCGTGGTCACTTCGGTGATGACGTTCGAATATGGCGACAACGTTTTCAATCTGCTCGACACGCCCGGTCACGAAGACTTTGCAGACGATACCTACCGGACACTGTCTGCCGTCGACAGTGCGGTCATGGTGCTCGATGCGGCCAAGGGTATCGAGCCAAGAACGCTCAAACTGTTTGAAGTCTGCCGCCTGCGCGACATTCCGATCATTACCTTTGTCAACAAGATGGACCGGGAAAGCCGCGATCCTTTCGAAATCCTCGACGAGGTCGAAGAAAAACTGGCGCTCGACACCGCACCCATCACTTGGCCGATCGGTCGGGCGAAAACGTTCTGCGGCACATATCATCTGACCGAAAACGCCGTTCGCGGCGGCGATGACAATCTTGAACGAACCAAGGTCAATGGTCCCGAGGCCGATGCAGCTGCTGGACTGCTGCCCGAAAATGAGCGCGAGGAATTCATCGATCAGGTCAATCTGGCCCGTGAAGCCTGCCGCCCCTTTGATCAGGACGCCTATCTGGAAGGCCATCTGACGCCAGTCTACTTTGGTTCGGCGTTGAAGAATTTTGGTGTGCGCGATCTCATTCATGCGCTGGCAGATTTAGCGCCGGCGCCGCGCGCGCAAGATGCCGATAAGCGCAAAGTGCAAGCGGAAGAGAAAGGCATGAGCGCTTTTGTCTTCAAGATCCAGGCCAATATGGATCCCAACCACCGCGACCGTATCGCCTTTGCGCGGGTTTGTTCAGGTGCATTGGATCGAGGCATGAAAGCCAAGCTGGTCCGCACTGGAAAGGCTGTCACGCTATCAGCGCCGCAATTCTTCTTTGCCCACCAACGCCAGACCGCCGACACTGCGCATGCGGGCGACGTGGTCGGGATACCCAATCATGGCAGTCTGCGCATAGGGGACACCCTCACCGAAGGTGAAGATATAGTGTTTCGGGGCGTGCCCAATTTTGCGCCGGAAATTCTGCGGCGTGTCCGCCTGAAAGACGCCATGAAGGGCAAGAAACTGACAGAGGCGCTTCAGCAAATGGCCGAAGAGGGCGTTGTCCAGCTGTTCCTGCCCGATGACGGTTCACCAGCGGTTGTTGGTGTTGTTGGTGCTCTGCAGCTGGATGTTCTGAAGGCACGGCTGGAGGCTGAATATACCCTGCCGGTCGAGTTCGAGCCGGCGCGCTTTTCTGTTTGTCGCTGGGTCTTCTCAGATAACAAGAAGGCGTTTGAGGAGTTCATGGCCAAGCATCGTTCCTCAACTGCGCGCGATTTGGATGGCGATCCGGTATTTCTGGCCGAGAATGCGTTTTCGCTCAATTATGAGGCCGAACGTGCACCGGAGATGGTCTTCAAGGAAATCAAGGACTATCAGGTCGTCAAAGCGGCATGAGCTAATTGGGTAAACAGCCTCTAGCGATTTTCATCAAGCACAGTTCTGATCGCGGCCAGCGGCTCGATCAGTGCTTGCATCTGGTCGATCTGTTCTTGTGTAAAATTTTTGCCGATCATGGCAGAGATGGAGGCAATGGATTGGTCACGGCACGACCTGCCACTCTCTGTCAGATAGACGAGTTTTGAGCGACCATCCTCTTCATTGGCTTCAATATTTATTTAGCCATTTTGGCTCAACACTTTGAGCGAATGCGTCATTGTAGCCTTGGTCACCTGAAAGGCGGAAGCCAGCGATGCCGGTGTCTTGCCGTCGCCCAGCCGCACCAGATGATTCAGGATGCTGAAATGTGAAGGATGCAGCCCGTCCGGTAAAACCTTTTGCAGTTGTGCCGAAGAGAGCTGCGAAATTATCCCGATTTCATTAAAGAAAACAAATACATCGATCAAATTTTGTGGTGTTTTAGGCAGTGCGGGCCCCTATGATCCGAGTTTCCAATGGCCAGCGCGGAGCAGGGCCAACGGGCGCACAATATCCGATGCGCACAAGCATTTGAACCGTTCCGCCTTCGGGTGCAAGCCGATTGTGTACATCGTCATACAGCAGCTTCATTTCAGAAAACTCCTGCAGGCTTTGACTGTTGGGATGAAAGGCCAGCCCAATCGAGGTCGCGGCCAGGTTCGCCCGCACCCAATCCCGTCCGGCAGCAATCTGGCTCGGGCGGCTGTTGTCCGATGTGGTCATCCACACAAAGCCCATCGATGTTGCCAATGGCGCAAGTGTAATGTCTCGACCGGACTTGAATGCCATCGAATTCTTGTCCATCGACGCTTCGCGCGACATCAAACCTGTTGCACCCATCACATCCATCATCAGGCCGGGCAGTTCAATTCCATCCGGGTTGGCATTGATTTCTGCCTTGCCGATGCGCATCAAGTCGACGCTTTCCTTGAAAGTACGCGGTGTGTCGATTTCAATTGCCATGGCGTCAACAGTGGTCTTGCGCCAATATTCGAGCTCGCCTTCACTGACCGTGCCGCCTAATTTGGTTTGGTTGCGACCAGCCGTCACAATGGTTGCCAGCGCCGATTCAGAAACCGGCTTGCTCATATCATGCGCTTCCTTGGTCGACCTGCGGTTCAGCACATGCGCAAACAGCGGATCAGCCTTAGCGACAGCACTTTGCACAAACCGCGCCCGGGCAACAGGCCTTCCGGAAAGCTCACTGTCATCAACACCATCCGGGAACAGGTCGAGCTCAACCTCATACCCTGAAGCATTCGCGGCCATGACCATCAACTCAATGAAGCAGCCCATGCCGATGGTCAGTTGCCGGTCAAACGGGTCGGTTTCAGGCAATTGTCGGTCCGGGTCAAACCCAATCAGGACTTCGTCAGCACCAATCAGTTCAATGGTCCAGGGCTGCCGGTTGTGCGGATTGGGTGCAAGGATGGCATAAGACAAGGCATTCATGCGCGGATCTGAATACCGACCCGTTTGGGCCCAGGGGGCGAGCGCCTTGTTGGGTGTGCGTGTTGCGGCATATCCGCCGCCGGCTGCAACGACAACGCCGCCGCCTACCAATGCAAGAAATTTTCTACGGTTCATGATATTACTCCAATAGTTAGATATCTAACCAATATAGTATGATATCTAACTAATCAAGTGCAAAAATGGAATTTCTAGATGACTGCGTTGGACGTCGAATTCAACGAAACCCTATTTGACAGAAATTCATTTCATAATCGGGGAACATAAAGCAGCATGACGGCTGGAACCGTTGCCACAAGACCATTATATAGACGGCCAGTTAAAGGATTACGCAAAGGAATTGCCATGAGTCTCCGTATCAATGACACTATCCCAGATCTCACCGTCGAAACCGATAAGGGTGTAATTTCATTGCACGATTACATCGGTGACAATTGGGCGATCTTGTTCTCCCACCCAAAGGATTTCACCCCTGTCTGCACCACCGAGTTCGGTGCCGTGGCACAATTGGCGGATGAGTGGGAAAAACGCGGCACCAAGGTGCTTGGTATTTCTGTTGATGGCGTTGAAGACCACGTCAAATGGAAAGACGACATTGAGGCATTTGCAAAAACCAAAGCCGAGTTCCCGATCATTGCAGATATCGAGCTCAAGCTCTCAAAAGCATTCGATATGCTGCCTTCTGAGGCTTATCTACCCGATGGCCGCACCCCCAATGATACACAAACAGTGCGGGTTGTCTTCATTGTCGGCCCTGACAAGAAGCTCAAACTCTCCATGACCTATCCCATGAATGTGGGTCGGAATTTTGCCGAGGTGCTGCGCGCACTGGATGGTCTGCAGGCTGCAGCCAAGCACAACATTGCAACGCCAGCCAACTGGAATGTCGGCGATGATGTTGTCATTCCCGCTGCAGTATCCAATGAAGATGCGAAAGCCAAATATGGTGACTTTACAACGCACTTCCCCTATTTGCGCACGACGCCGATGCCGGGTGAATAACCTGGCAAAGAAAAGCCCGGCCAGTGAGCCGGGCTTTTTATTGCATGTAACTTAGCTGAACGAGCCAATGGCTTTACATCGAAGCACTTTCCTTGATGAATGTACCGCCGCGCAATTCGTCAAACGCTTGCTGTAATTCCTGACGCGTATTCATCACGATCGGCCCGTGCCATGCGACCGGCTCCTGTATCGGCTTGCCTGAGATGAGAAGGAAACGGATCCCTTTCTCGCCAGCCTGCACCACTACTTCATCGCCCTTGTCGAAGACCACGAGTGTTCTGTTTCCGGTCATGTCGCGCAAGTGCAGTTCTTCACCGGCCACTTCTTTCTCAACCAAAACACCAAACGGCTCGGAGGCATCGCGGAAACTGCCATCGCCCTCAAATATATAGGCAAAGGCAGAGCGATATGTGTCGACCTTGAAGACCTTCTTCTTGCCAGGCGGCACCGAGATATCGAGATATTGCGGCTCAGCAGCAATACCGTCGATTACTCCCTTTTTGCCCCAGAATTCGCCCACAACAATACGCACGACAGTGCCATCATCATCGATGATTTCCGGTATGTCGCTGCCGCTGATGTCCTGGTAGCGCGGCGAAGTCATCTTCAGCTCTGACGGCAAATTGGCCCATAGCTGAAATCCGTGCATGCGCCCTGCATCGTCACCCTTTGGCATTTCCTGATGCAGAATGCCTGAACCCGCGGTCATCCATTGCACTGAGCCCGGGCCAAGTGATCCGGCATTGCCCAGGCTATCGGCGTGATCGACCGAACCGGCCAAAACGTAAGTAATCGTCTCGATGCCGCGATGCGGATGCCAGGGAAAACCTTTTGCATAGCGCTCGGGAACATCGTTTCTAAAATCATCTAACATCAAAAACGGATCAGTGAGCGACGGATCGCCAAACCCGAAGGCCCGGCTCAAATGAACGCCTGCACCCTCCATGGTGGGCTGCGCAGCGGATACTTGCTTGATTGGTCTGATAGACATCGGTTTGCACTCCTTTGCGCCTTAGTTAGGTGGACAGCAGCCCATTTCAATGCGCGCGTCAACGCCCTGCAATCACGACAATTTGATTGATTTGGCGATCCGTGCCTCATAGCGGATCAAGTGGAACGGCTGGACTGTCTTTCAGCTCTTCCATCACGAACGACGCCGAAACATCAGACAGCGGTACAATGTCGATCAGCCTTTGATAGAACCGGTCATAAGCCTTCATGTCGCTGACCCGTACTTTCAACATGTAATCAAGGTCACCCGACATGCGATAGGCTTCCACGATATGCGCAATCATGCTGACGGCGCGCCGGAACTTTGCCAACCAGTCCTTCTCATGCTGGGAGGTGCGAACAAACACCAATGCGGTCAGACCGCAACCGATCTTCTCCGGATCAATCAGGGCAACATTGCGTTTGATAACACCCTGCTCAGTCAGGATCTTGATCCGCCGCCATACGGCGTTGCGCGACAAGTGAACTTTGTCGGCCAACTCATCCATGGATGCGTTGGCATTGGTTTGCAATTGCGCGAGTATGGCGCGATCATATTCGTCAAAATGGTTCATAATATAAACACTATCCCAAAAAAAAGAATATTTGCAAGAAAATTGGGACCTCTTTCAAGGCAATCTGTGTGATGATTTGGCGATTACTAATTGAAAGGCATCATCATGACCCAGGCGATTGCACGTCTTTTCAATGCGCACCCCGCAACAGTTGGCGAATCCTATTTCGGCCATGCCCGTTTTGCATTCAGCTTCGCAGGCTGGTTGATGTTGGCAGGGCTCGCAGCCCTGGCTCACGCCATTTTGCCATTTTTGTTTGAGACAACCGCAAGCCGCATCATCACCAAGCTGTATTCGCGCATGCACAATCGTCACAGCCACTGATTTCAGGATTAAGTCCTGTGTCGCTGGGCAGCCTATGCCGGACCACCTGTGTTCCTTGAGGAGATGATCCTTTCGCCTGCTCATTCGCTGATTGAGCAATCACAACGGGCATCTGAGGCCAAAACCGCTATCAATGGCGATGGTTTTGGCCTTGCGTGGTATGGCGAGCGCAAAACGCCGGGCTTATATCGGGACATCCTTCCCGCCTGGGCGGATACAAATTTGCGCTCGCTGGCCTCGCAGATCCGCTCCCCCCTGTTTATGGCTCATGTGCGCGCATCAACCGGCGGCGGCACCAATCGCGACAATTGTCACCCCTTTGCCTTTGAAAACTGGTCATTTATGCACAACGGCCAGATCGTTCATTTCGACAGACTTCGCCGATCCCTTGAATCCGAGCTCAGCGACGAACTTTATGCCTTGCGGCAGGGCGTTACGGATTCTGAGCTCATGTTTCTCATGGCGATCCAATATGGTCTTGCCGACAATCCGGTTGCGGCCTTTCGAAAGGTGATCAGTTTCATTGTCGAACAGGCCCGTTCGAAGAATTGGCACCTTTGATCCGATTCACGGCTTGCCTTTCAGATGGCCAGACCATGCACGCCATCCGCTATGCCACCGATGTCTATCCGCCCAGCCTCTATTATGCCCGCTGCGGCAAGGATGAAAGCATATGCCTGGTCTCCGAGCCGTTTGAGCATCAGGACCGCGACTGGACGCCCGTCCCGCCCAATACAAGTATGCACATCGCTTCCGGCAAATTGACCTTGCAGGAATTCATGCCAAGCCAAGCCGATGCGGCGGCGTGACCTTTTGCGACTAGGTTGCAACCTCAGCCAGCGCTTCTGCTACCAGTCCGGCTATCTTCTCTGCCACCTGCCGTTTTGACATTTCCGGCCAGACAGCCACCTGTGATTTTGAGATCAGGGTAACGCGGTTTCTGTCACCGCCCATCACACCGCCTGCGCCACCAATCCCGGTATCGGGCGACACATCATTCGCAACAATATAGTCGGCGCCCTTTCGTTCCAGTTTGGATTTGGCGTGCTCGCGCAGATTCTGTGTCTCTGCAGCAAATCCGATCACCAGACGTGGCCGCTTGGATTTGTGCTTGCCGACAGAAGCAAGAATGTCCGGGTTTTCAACCAATGTCAGCGCATTGATCCCGCCATCTTCCTTTTTGATTTTTTCGTCAGATTCGCCCTTAGTGCGATAGTCGGCCACTGCAGCAACAAAAATGGCGGCATCGGCCGGCAATAATTGATGCACGACATCATGCATCTGTTGCGCTGTTTCAACATCGATAACCGAAACGCCAGTCGGACTGACAAGATTGGTGGGTCCAGACACCAGATGAACATCAGCGCCAAGATCAGCCAGCGCTGTTGCGATCGCATGACCCTGCTTGCCCGATGAGCGATTGGCGATATAGCGCACCGGATCAATGGGCTCATGTGTCGGCCCGGAGGTCATCACGATCTTCTTGCCGACAAGCGGTCTTGGCCGATCGTCAAGCAATCGCTCGATCGCCTCAACGATCTCAAGTGGTTCCGACATGCGTCCATAACCCGCTTCGCCACTCTCTGCCATTTCACCCGCATTGGGTCCCACGAAGTGAATGCCGTCTCCACGCAGTGTTGCAAAATTGCGCTGTGTCGCAGGATGGGTCCACATTTGAGGATTCATGGCAGGCGCAATCAAAACAGGTTTGTCGGTCGCCATCAGCACCGTTGAAGCCAGATCATTGGCCAGACCGTTGGCCATCTTGCCCATCAGATCGGCAGTAGCGGGTGCAACAACCAACAGATCAGCTTCTCGTGAAAGTCGAATATGGCCTACATCATGCTCAGCCTGTCGGTCAAACAGTTCGGTAAAGACGGTATCGGCTGCTAGTGCCCCGACCGATAACTCGGTCACAAACTCCAAGGCGGCCCTGGTCATGACAGGCCTGACATGTGCACCGCGTTCGCGCAATCGCCTGACAAGATCCAGACACTTATATGCAGCGATCCCACCCCCGATGATCAGACAAATGCGCTTACCGGCCAGCAATTGCCTTGAAGGTTCGGATGCAATTGCCAAATGAACAGGCAAGACGGCACGATCAGGTGCGCTTACCGCTGCCAAAACGCCCAGAGAGAGCCGCGCCTCTTCCTCCATCGAACGGCCATTGGCCGCCGCACGCTCCCGCAGTGCCTGTTTGATTTCTGGGTCAAGATTGCGAATGGTGATAGAAGCCATGATTGCAATGCAATCACAAATGCTCAAAAAACGCAATCATTGCTATCAGTTTGATCAATCTATCAGGTGCCAGGCGGCATAAATGGCTGTCAGTGCAATCACCCACAAGGCACGGCGCCCCCAACGGCTTTGATGAGCCTCGGCCTTGCCTATGGCTTCCACTGTCTCCGGATCAAGGCGCATGCCTTTTTCTGCCATCTCTCCCACTTCATGTGCCAGTTGTTCCGTGCGTTCCGCGAGATCCGGCAATGTTCTTGCCAGACGGAGGCCGGCCTTGAGGCCTGCATTGGCATCCTTGACAATTGCTGCGGGGCCAAGATTGCCCCTGACCCAATCATTGACCACGGGCTGCGCCGCTTCCCACATGTTAAATTGCGGATCGAGCATGCGTGCATTGCCTTCAACAACAACCATGGTCTTTTGCAGCAGCAGGAGTTCGGGCCTGGTCTGCATGTCAAAGATTTCTGTGACGTCAAACAGCAATGTCAGCAAATTGCCCATTGATATGGTCTCTGCTGGTTGATCATGGATCGGTTCGCCAACGGCACGCAGCGCTTGGGCAAAAGCATCGACATCATGATGTGCTGGCACATAGCCCGCTTCAAAATGCACCTGGGCAATGCGTGCATAGTCACGACGAATAAAGCCAAACAGGATTTCAGCAAGAAATCGGCGCTCCTTGAGGCCAATGCGGCCGGAAATTCCAAGATCGACCGCCACGATGTCACCATTGGGAACCACAAACAGATTACCCGGATGCATGTCGGCATGGAAAAACCCGTCCCGCATGGCATGCCTGAGAAAGGACTGGATAACATTGACGGCAAGCTGCTTGGGATCATGCCCCGCGGCAATCAAAGCCTCAGTATCGGTCATCTTGATGCCGTCGACCCATTCCATGGTCAGTACGCTGCGGCCGGTTCTTACCCAGTCAACTTTCGGGACGCTGAAGCCCGGATCATCTTTTGTGTTTTCCGCCATTTCGGAAAGTGCAGCTGCTTCCAGCCGCAGATCCATTTCAATGCGGGTTGACTGAGCCAGTGTCGCGGCAACAGCCGTTGGGCGCAGCCGCCTTGTCGCAGGAAAATACTTCTCCTGCAGCCCGGCAAACATGAAAAATGTATCAAGATCCTTTTGGAATCGCGCCCTGACGCCGGGCCTGATTACTTTGACTGCGACCTTCTTCTCGCTGCCATCCTCGGTGGCCACATAGGCGCTGTGCACCTGCGCAATCGAGGCAGCAGCGACAGGTGGATCAAGTTTGGTGAAAAAACTTTTGACATCGGCGCCCAGCGAATCTTCGATCCTGTCGATGGCTTGAGCGGTTGGAAACTCCTCCATCCGGTCCTGCAGCGTCGCCAGATCGAGCGCCATATCAAGGCCGATAATATCCGGACGCGTTGCCAGAAACTGACCCAGTTTGGCATAGGACGGCCCGAGCCGGGCGATGGCCCGCGTCATGCGTTCGACATTGCTTCTTTTGCCTGCGCGTCGTCGCGACAGGGCACTTGCAAACTTGTGCGCTGTCAAAGCAGGGCCGCTCAAACCTTCGCGTGGCATCGCGGCAACCACACCTTCCCGGGCAAGCACCCAACCTGCTTTCAACAGCCGAAATGTCGAAAAAACTGACGCCAATCTAGAGCTTCCACCCCGAATGAAGGGCGGCAATACCGCCGGAGTAATTTCGATAGGTCACCCGTTCAAATCCTGCCGTCTCGATCATCTTCGAGAAATCTGCCTGCTTCGGGAACTTGCGGATCGATTCCACCAAATATTGATAGGGTTGCGCATCGCCCGTTACCATTTTGCCAACCGGCGGGATGACATTGAACGACCAGGCTTCATAAAACTGCTCGAGCAGCGGCACATCCACATCTGAAAACTCAAGACACAGAAAACGGCCGCCCCGCTTGAGCACGCGGTAGGCCTCGCTCAAAGCCTTGTTGATATCGGGCACATTTCGAATGCCAAAGGCGATCGTGTACGCATCAAAACTTCGATCTTCAAAAGGCAGCTCTTCGGCATTGGCCTCAACAAAGGACAGATTGTCCACAAGACCATTTTTCTCGGCCCGTTCCCGTCCCACGGCAAGCATTGAGCCATTGATGTCGAGCACAGTTGTGTGTGCGTGCCTTTTTGAAGCCTCAACAATCTTGAAGGCAATATCGCCCGTGCCACCGGCAACATCGAGCGAGCACCAACCATCACGCTTTGGCGGGTTGAGCTGTGCCACCATTGCTTGCTTCCAGGCACGGTGAATGCCCACCGACATGAAGTCGTTCATGAGGTCATAACGCCGGGCGACGTGGTGGAATACCTCATCCACCTTGTCCTGCTTTTGACCATCACCGACTTTCTCATAGCCGAATGACTGCTTCATTTCTTCACCAACACCGGTGCGCGCTGTGGACATTGATAGATCCCGTGTTTTGACTGAACGCATCATAGCCTATGCCGGAAAAACATGACCTAGTGCAAGTTGCCGCACATAATCAAAGTAAATAGGGTGCGCTCGAACAGTGGTAAGGAATGCGAGAAATGGTGCTGAAGGCTGAAATTCACTGTCACATTGAAGGCGCCGCCAGTCCTGAATTGGTTTTGGAGCAAGCCAGAAAGTACAATGTGGATGTTTCCGATATTATCCGCGATGGCGTGTTCGTCTGGCATGACTTCACCGAGTTTCTGCGCTGTTATGATGGCGCATCCCAATTGTTCAGAACAGCAGAGGATTATGCACTTCTGGCCGAAACCTATTTGCTCGAATTGTCCGAGGCCGATTGCATCTATTCTGAAACCTTCATCTCCACTGATCACGCCATCGCTGTCGGGATAGCGCCTGAAGACTATATCGCCGGACTGGCAGAGGGCATGCGTCGTGCCAAGGACAAGACCGGCGTAGAATCGAGGATGATCGCCACGGGCTTGCGGCATGGGGGAGCGGCAGCGGTTCTGCGCGCAGCCGAGTATGTTGTTGCGAATCCCCATCCCTTGATCACTGGCTTTGGCATGGGTGGTGAGGAGCGCATGCATCACCCCAAGGACTTTGTGCCTGCTTTTGATGTTGCTCGGGATGCCGGGCTGGGGATTACGACCCATGCCGGTGAACTGGTGGGCGCAGCATCGGTGCGCGATTCGCTTGATCACATCA
>CAJHZC010000002.1_pt1 | contig 45231 bp, 39 predicted proteins | sample 9198911 | NCBI WGS metagenome assembly CAJHZC01 (sample SAMEA7708336, study PRJEB35096) | sediment metagenome | biome: marine neritic benthic zone biome [ENVO:01000025]; feature: sediment [ENVO:00002007]; material: shallow marine sediment [ENVO:03000034] sea grass bed [ENVO_01000059] ...
CAGTTGCTTTCTGTGCATTTGTTTTGACAGCAGCCGTACTGCCATTCGTTCTCAAATCGTCGTCACCTTCACCCAGTTCTTCGGATTGTCCCCTGGCAAGAATAAAACGCGCAAAGGCAACCGTTGCCAGAAATCCAACGAGCCCCAGCGCGATGGCGATGTCCAAATAAAGTGTGAAACCTGTTTTGATACCGAGCACGGCGATGAAGCCGATTGCGGCCGCGACCAACATATCCAAAGCGAGCACCCGGTCGGGTAGTGTCGGGCCCTTGATCACCTTGAAGACAGTGATCAAGAATGTCAGTGCCGAAAACAACAAGGCTATCTGAACCGCAAAATCCAGGAAGTTCGAAGGCATCATCGAAACGCCTCCAGAATCTTGCGCTCAAATCCATCCGCGATGTCCTTGCGGATCTGGTCTGGATCAGAGCAATCCAGCGCGTGGATATAAAGCGTTGAACGATCGGAAGATACATCAACCGATAATGTGCCCGGGGTAAGTGTGATCAGATTGGCCAGCAATGTGATTTCGAGATCGCGATCCACCTTCAGATCATAAGCAATGATACCAGGCTTCAGGTTCATATCGGGCTTGATAACCAAAACTGCCACGCGAACGGCAGACTGAACCAGCTCGTAGATAAAGAGCAGCAGCAGTGATGTGACGCGGCGCAGTCGCGAAAAGTATCCAACCGAACCGACCTGCTCGCGAATGAGTGACAAGGCAAGCGCTGCAAGCACAAAGCCGAATATCAAATTGCCAAGCGAAAATGAGCCCGAGACGGCAGCCCATGCCAAGGCCAGGAGTACATTGACCAAAAACAGGTTCATCAGTTTGCCTCCTCTGTACTCGATCCAAACACTGCTTCAATATAACTGGTGGGCGAACTCAATTCAGCTGCAACACGATCAGAAACCTGAATAAACGGCTCTGGATAAATACCGGCTATCACTGTTAAAGCCGCCAGCCCAACAGTCGCCGAAATTGCAATTCGGTGGTCAGCAAAGCTGAAAGGTTCCTCGTCCTCTTCTGGTCCCGGACGCCAAAATGAAAAGGAGAACATGCGCACCAGTGCAATGGTGGTCAACAGGCCTGAGACAAGAATGGCAGCAGCTAGCCACCAAATTCCAACATCGATTGCACCTTTGACAAGAAAGATCTTGGGCCACACACCAGAGAATGGCGGCAGTCCAGATGCCGCAAATACCAACACAAGACAGAGCGCGGCAAGCCAAGGAGCCCTCGCATAAAGACCACCTGCCCTGCCCAAGTCAAATGTACCCATCAGGCCGCCCATTACGCCTGTGAGCAAATACAGAGCAGTCATGATGATCATGGAGTGAGCGGAATAGAACACCGTACCGGACAAACCGATCTGGCTTCCCAAAGCCAATCCTGCCAACATCAATCCGATGCCAGAAACCACCAGATAGCCCATCAGCCGACGAATATCGGTTTGGGCAATGGCGCCAAGCGCCCCCAGAAGCATCGTCAGCGCAGCGACAATGGCGATTAACAGGGCAAGTTCTTGCCGGTCTTCGGGGAACATAGTCATGAAAATGCGCAATAGCGCGTAGATACCAACCTTGGTCAAAAGACCAGCAAACAGTGCTGAAACAGCAATGCGCGGCGTGTGGTAGGATGCAGGCAGCCAAGCGTTAAGGGGGAAAGCCGCTGCTTTCATGCCAAAGGCAAACAGGAACATAATTGCAATGGTGAAATGCGGCCCAGTGTCCTGAAGCGCCGGCGCGTTGCGCGCAATATCCGCCATATTCAGCGTACCGAAAATACCATACAGGTAGGCGACGCCGATAAGGAAAAGGGTCGTTGCAACCAAGTTTAGAACAGCGTATTTGGTCGCGCCATCAAGCTGCTCTCGCTCAGAACCCAGTATGATCAGGCCAAACGATGCAATCAACAGCACCTCAAACCAGACATAGAGGTTGAATATGTCACCTGTCAGAAAAGCGGTCGTGACACCCGCCATCATCAACAGCAAGAATGGATAGAAACCATATCGCCTGCCGGTGTCATCGATATCGCTCAGACCGTAAATGCCGCCCGCTAGTCCAACCACACCGGCAATCAACGCAAAAGTAGCACCCAACATATCGGCTGCAAATGTAATGCCAAAGGGTGGTAACCAACGACCCATCGTCATGACAACGGTGCCGTTTTCAAGCACGTTAAGGAATAGGCCGATGTCGGCAATCAACATCAATACCAAACCCACAATGGCAATGCGCGCCTGAAGCGAAGTGTTTTTTCGCTGCATCAGACAGAGCGAGCCAAACATGAACCCAAGGATCAGCGGTGCGGCAATAAACCAGTCAGCAAGCGCCGGCTCAGCGAGTACAAACGCGTCCTCAAGGCTTACATCTGGTTTTTCCGAAGTGGCCATTGGTTGTTCTTAATCCTTAGTAGCCAAGCGGAGGCGTATCTTCGTCACGCGGTTCTGCGTAACGCATCTCACTGGTGTCGTCGGTTTCCAGTTCTTGGTAGGTCCGGAAAACCAACACCAGAAGAAACGCAAAAAATGAAAAGGCAATCACAATCGCTGTCAGCACGAGTGCCTGTGGCAATGGATTGGCGATGCCTTCAAGCGGCACATAGGCTTCCGACCCAATGATCGGCGGCACTTCACGGGTGATCCGGCCAGCTGTAAAAATGGTCAGATTTACGCCATTGCCAAGCATCGCAATGCCCAACAGGATGCGGATGATGTGGCGTGATAAAATCAGATAGATCGAGACAAAAAAGAAAACGCCGGTCAGAACGGCAACAGCAACTTCCATCAGTCACGCTCCCTTTCTTCCAATGCCAAGGCAGTCGACGTGATTGAACCCAAAACGACCAGATACACACCAATATCGAATATAAGTGTGGTTGAAAGCTTGAGTTCAACACCAAACAATACGGGATATATCCAAAGCCCTGTCAGGAAAGGCACGTCCACAAACAGAGAAATTACGCCGGCAAATGCAGCAATAAACAGACCGAAACCGGCAATCGCCATGGGGTGAAACCGAATGGCGCGGCGCACAGGCGAAACGCCACATGCAATGCCGTAGATGGCGAGCGCAGAGGCTGCGATCAGACCGCCAATAAATCCGCCGCCTGGCTCGTTGTGACCACGCAGCAAAACAAAAACCGAATACAGAACCATCAGGCTGCTAAGGTATGGAGCAACAGTGCGAAAGATCAGCGTACGCATCAGGGAGTGCCTCCGCTGACAATTTCCGGCGCACCGCTCTTACGTCTCTTCGGCACGACCCGAATAAGCGCAAGAATGGCCAATCCAGACACCATGACAACAGCGATCTCGCCGAAAGTATCAACACCGCGGAAGTCAACCAGGATCACGTTGACAATGTTCTTGCCTTGCGCGAGCGTGTAGGAATAGGCGTTGAAGAACTCGGTCAATCTTGGGTCAAATTCGGTTTGCAGAACGCCGAGCAAAATCAGTGTCATGGCTGCCGCACAGACGAATGCAATCGATGCATCCTGAGTGGTCTGATAAATCGAACGATGGTCCTGTGGAGACAATCGCAAACGCGTCATGACCAAAGCCAGGATTACGACCGACAGGGTCTCCACCATGAATTGAGTGAAAGACAGGTCTGGAGCGCCCATCAGCATGAACAGCAGTGCAACGGCAAAACCCTGAATTCCAAGCGAAACAATCGCTGTCAGTCGGTTGGTTGCGAACAGGACCGAGAACAAGCCGATAACACAAATAATGATGATCGCCCATTCGTATATCGTCAATTGCGGGAACTCGGGCATCGCAGGCAATTCGCCGCCGCCTATCAGGCCCGCGGCAAGGCTGACACCCAGGGCCACAAATACAGTGGCAACATAGGCTTCCATCGAGCCGCCCTGAAGCCTGCGTGTCAGGCTGGTGGCGCTGCGAACAAGACCTCTCATTGCCTGATCAAACCCTAGATCAGGTCCCCAACCAATGGTTTCCAAAATTCTGGCGAGCGCGTCGCGCATCGCGTCAATTTTCAGGTAAGCCAACACGCCCAAGGCAATTGTTACGAGCGACAAAGTCAGAGCAATACCAAGATGCGGCACGATGCTGATCGAAATTGTGAGTGGCTCACCGGCGACTGCAGAAGCCATCGGGCTCGAAAAGTATTGGTGGTAAAGACCCGACAAGATAGCCGCGATCATGCCTGTTACTGCAAGCACAATGGGGCCAGCATACATCAGAAGCGGCGCTTCATGCGCTGATTTTGGGGTCTCGACTTTTTCACCCAAGAACGGCTTTAACGCGACTGCAAAACCGATCACAAACATCAATGCGTTGCCGGCAATCGCAACCGCAGTGATCAGCATCGACCATGGGTCAGAATACGCTATTCCATAATAAATTTCCTCTTTTGCAAGGAAACCGACAAAGGGCGGCAGCCCACCCATGGAGAGCGCCGCCAGAATAGCCGCAGCAAATGTAATTGGCATCGCTGCCATCAGGCCACCCAGCTTGGTGACATCGCGCGTTCCCGCTTCATGATCGACATTTCCGGCGACCATGAACAGCGTGCCTTTGAAAAGCGAGTGGGCAATCAGGTAGAGCACCGCGCCCTCGATGGCCTTTTCCGTACCAAAGCCGGTGAGCATGACGAGCAAGCCAAGAGACGCGACTGTCGTGTAGGCTAACATCAATTTCAGATCTGTCTGACGGACAGCTAGCAAAGTGCCGACCAGCAGCGTGATGCCACCAAATATGGGCAGGATTGTTTCCCAAGCGAACGTCTCACCCAGGACCGGGTTCATGCGCATGACAAGGAAAACGCCCGCCTTCACCATAGTAGCAGAATGCAGATACGCGGAAACAGGTGTTGGCGCTTCCATCGCATTCGGCAGCCAGAAATGTAGCGGGAACTGCGCAGATTTCGTAAACGCACCGCCCAAGATCAGGATCAGGATCGCCAGGTAGAACGGGCTCTCGCGCAACAAATCTCCGGTGCCAAGCATCAGTGAAATCTCTGAAACGCCTGTCACATTCCAAATGAATATCAGGCCAGCCAACAGCGACAGCCCCCCGATACCGGTGACGACCAATGCTTGAATTGCTGCGCGTCTGGAACGTTCCTTTGTGTGGTTGAAGCCGATCAAAAGGAACGAAGTGATGGATGTCAGTTCCCAGAAAACAAACAGCAGAAGGAACGAATCTGCGAGCACCAGCCCCTGCATGGCGCCCATGAACATAAGCATGAACGAGATGAAGCGTCCCTGTTGCAGATGGCCCTTCATGTAACCGCCCGCATACAGGATGATGAAAGTACCGATACCGGTGATCAGCAATGCAAAAACAAGCGAAAGACCGTCAATCAACCATGAAAAGTTCACATTGAATGATGGAATCCAGCTAACACCACCTGTGATACGTTCTCCCTGAGAAACAGGGTCAATAAAGCTTGCAAAATGGATGAAAAGCGCAGCAGGCACCAAAGCAAGTACCCAAGCCGCATTATGGCCCAAACGCCGCACTAGAAATGGTGCGAATACTGCCGCAATGAAGGGCGCAAACAGGGCGTAGAACGTTAAACCCATCCCGCCCCGCCGTTTATATTTTTATTGCGCTCGCGCATTATTTATCGGCCCTAACAACTCTGATTAGGTGTATTGCGAAGTCACCTTCCCGGCAAGGTGTGGCGTGTCAAAATCGGCATTTTGCAGTATTTTTTGGCAGATTACATCATCGTGAAAAGCCATGGCATTGCTGTGAACGGTAAAACTGCCTATCTGCTTGCATGAAGGAGTATCAACATGGCCTCAAACTCAGATACAAAAATCAACAAGTCCGAAGCCGAATGGCGGGAACAACTGACACCAGAGCAGTTTGAAGTTTTGCGCAAACACGGCACCGAGCGGGCAGGCACCTCTCCGCTCAATGCCGAAAAACGCGAGGGCGTTTTTACATGCGCCGGATGCGACAAGCCACTATTCAGCACCGGCGCCAAATTCGAGAGTGGCACCGGTTGGCCGAGTTTTTTTGAGCCAATCGACCCCAGTTCGGTGTCTGAACACAAAGACCGGTCATTCTTCATGGTGCGGACCGAAATCCGCTGCGCCGATTGTGACGGGCATTTGGGGCACGTATTTAATGATGGACCAAACCCGACAGGATTGCGTTATTGCATGAATGGCGTCGCCATGAATTTCACCCCGGACGATATGTAATTCTACCCACTGGACAAACAATGAGCACTTACCGCTTCGACGCCGATCTGAAAGCCCCGGCAGCGCAAAAACGCATGCAGAAAGAGATTCGCCACGGCATAGAGCGGGTGGATGAATATGCTTGGCTGCGTGCGGAGAACTGGCAGGAAGTATTCAAAGACACTTCTGTTCTGGACAGCGATATCCGCAGTCATCTCGAAGCAGAAAACGAGTATTCCGCTTCACTCATGTCGGACACTTCGGAGCTTCAAAAAGCGCTGTTTGAAGAAATGAAGGGACGCATCAAGGAAGACGATGAAAGCGTTCCGGCTCCGCACGGGCGATATTGCTACGGAAGTTCATATGTTACTGGCGGCCAACAGCCAAGATTCTATCAGGTCGAACGGAGCAATCCTGATGGTGATCGGCGAATCGTATTGGACGGCGACAAAGAGGCAGAAGGCAAGGACTATTTCAGGCTTGCCGGTGCTGGTCATTCCAATGACCACAAACGGCTGATCTGGAGCTATGACGACAAAGGTTCGGAATACTTCACCCTTCGCGTACGTGATCTGGACTCGCTGCGAGATACCGAAGACCGTTTGGAAGATACCGCCGGCGGCGGTGCGTGGGACGCAACAGGTAACGGTCTTTTCTATTCGAAAATGGATGCCAACCACCGCCCTTCCAAAGTTTTCTATCACCAGATGGGAACACCGCAATCTGATGACAAACTGATATATGAAGAAGCTGATGCGGGGTTCTTCATGGGCGTGGGCGGTACGCGACTCGATGACTACATTATCATCGATATCCATGATCATGAGACATCGGAACTCTTGCTGATTCCAGCCAATGATCCATCTGCCACTCCCCAGATCGTTGCGCCGCGCAAGAAGGGCGTTGAGTACAGTCTGGAAGAAGGTGGCGATGTCTGGTTTATTCTGACCAATGCCGATGGTGCCAAGGATTTCAAGATCATGAGCGCGCCGGTCGAAATGCCAAGCAAGGAAAACTGGACTGAAGTGGTGGCACACACGCCTGGCACGCTCATTTTGTCCGTTAGCGCATACAAGAATCATCTCACCTGGCTTGAACGGCACGAAGGTCTGCCTCGCATTGCAATCATGGATCGCAATTCAGGTGATATCCATCATATCAGCTTTGATGAAAAGGCCTATTCGCTAGGCCTTTCTGGCTCTTATGAATATGACACCGACACGATCCGCTTTTCGTACTCTTCCATGGCGACACCAAGCCAGGTGTTTGACTACAACATGGTCACCCGTGAGCGTGTTCTGCTGAAAACCCAGGAAGTTCCGTCTGGACATGATGTCACCAAATACAAGACCGAGCGACTGATGGTGCCCTCATATGATGGAGCATTGGTCCCTGTTTCGCTTGTGATGCCAGCCGACGCAAAGCGCGATGGCACCAACCCGGTGCTGCTCTATGGATATGGCTCGTACGGCATAGCCATTCCCGCTTCATTCAATACCAACTGCTTGTCGTTGGTCGACCGCGGTTTCATCTACGCGATTGCTCATATTCGTGGGGGCAAGGACAAAGGCTTTGCCTGGTACGAAGATGGAAAGCGCGATGCAAAAACCAATACCTTCAAGGATTTTGTGGCAGTGGCACGCTACCTGACAGAGGAAGCCTACACAGAGCCCAAGAAGATTATTGCACAGGGCGGCTCGGCTGGTGGAATGTTGATGGGTGCAACCATAAATATGGCGCCTGATGCGTTTGGTGGCATTATTGCTGAGGTACCTTTTGTTGATGTGCTCAACACAATGCTGGACGACACGCTCCCCCTCACCCCACCTGAGTGGCCAGAATGGGGAAATCCGATTACAACAAAATCCGACTATGAGAACATCGCTTCCTATTCGCCCTATGACAATGTTGATGCGCATGACTACCCGCCCATATTGGCGATCTCAGGTTTGACCGATCCCCGCGTTACCTATTGGGAGCCGACAAAATGGGTAGCCAGATTGCGCGACAGAAAAACTGGTGACAGCCCTGTTCTGCTCAAAACAAATATGGGCGCTGGTCACGGTGGCGCGTCAGGACGCTTTTCTCGCCTGGAAGAAATTGCCTATTCCTATGCGTTTGCAATCAAGGTTGCAGCCAGATAGATCTTAGGTTTCTTTTATAATAATTAAATAATAATATCAGCTGCTTAAGTCAGATAGATGTTATGTTGATTCAATGCGCTGAGAAACTGAATCAAGGAGCACGATAACTACCACTGCTTTTCAGCCACGATATCGATCGCTGTTTCGACGGCAAATGCAAGACTTTCTTCATTGTCGAACTTTTTGGTTCCCACGCTGAATTCGGTGCGATCTACAATGGTGTAGGCCTGCATTGTTGCACGTTGACCCTCAATCCCCAATGCGAAAGTCAGCACAAAAGGCTTGGTCACGTCACCGATCTTCAAAAGCCCTTCTGCATCGATGCGGCCGTCTCCGCGAAGCCAGAGAAAGTCGGAAAGGAAACGTGCTTCAGCTTCCTGATTGACATTGAGAAAATCTACGCCCTTGGCTTGTTCGCTCAACTCGCCCAAATCCAGGCTCGACATGTCAATTCGAGCATCAACAAATGCTGTATCGAGATTGTCGGGATCGAGGTTGATTTGCGCATCCCACTTGGAGAAAGCGCCTTCAATATGTGTGCCGTTCAGATTGACACGAATTCTCAATTTGCTCTGGCTTGAATCGATCTTCCAAGGGTGATCACCTTCGCGTTCAGCCTCGGTATCAAGTGTTAAAGGCAACAATTCCTGCGCTTGGGCGGAATAGTCGTAAGTCCATGCAACCGCCACCAGAAGCGACAAACTCAAAGAGACGACAAAAGCGCCGGTTTTCATCCAACAATTGCCGGTGTGACGTTGTATGCGTTGCTTCAATTTCAAAATCCCAACCCCAATGCGATTTCTCTCCCCCCTACCAGAAGGGAGTTAAAGCATGGTTGCTGAGCACCAGCTGTGACTGCTGTTGTTTAGTCTTCTGAAGTAAGATTTTTTAGATAGGCGGCGATCGCCTCTCTGTCACTCGTTGCAACATTTGCGTAGTTCGCTACGACATCAGCCATGGAGCTTCCAAGGGAGTCGAATTCTGGCGTAAAACCAGTCTCGAGCGCATAAGCGACATCGGCTTCCGCCCAATCCGCCAAGCCTTCCGGACCGTTCGTTATGTCGGGGATCCGACCCTTGCCTTCAGGAGACGGCGCACCTTGCAACCAATTTGCTCGTTGCATACCACCGGCTAAGCTGCGCGGCGTATGACACTCACCACAATGTCCGGGTCCTTCGACCAAATAGCGACCGCGCAGAAGTTTTTCGTCATTTTCCAGGAATTGATCGGCGACGATCGGGGTGTCGTCCAGATAAAGCAGCTTCCAGAGCCCCAAACCACGACGCACATTGAATGGAAAAGCAATACTGGATGGGACACTGGCTTGAGACGATGCTGGCAGGCTTTGCATAAAAGCAAACAGATCAGCCAAGTCGGTCGTGGTCATATGGGCATAGGATGCAAATGGGAAAGCCGGATAATAGTGTTGACCCTCCGGGGAAATGCCCCGCTTCATTGCGTTGGCGAAATCCTGAAACGACCATGCCCCAATCCCGTTCTCAATGTCAGAGGAGATATTGGGTGCAGCGAAACCGCCGAATTCCGTTTCCAGCACCAAACCGCCGGACAGGATTAATTTGTCTTCGCCAGTGGTTTCAGGTGCTGCGTGACATGAGGCACACCCACCGGCCCAAAACAGGTTCTCGCCATTGTCCAGATCAATTGAATGGGAATCTGCGCGCGCCAATTCTTGTTCATCAAGCGTGTTTGGCGCTGTCAGAAACCAAAATATGACAGCGCCAATGACGCCAAGAACCAAACCAAGCTGAATGAGCCGTTTGAACACGGGGCGGCCTAATTGTCCGAGAGTCTGTAAGCCTTGTGACAGGTACCGCAATTTGCGCCGACGGCACCAAATGCTGCCTTGAATGCATCCAGATCAGCGGGTGCGGCGGCTACTGCTGCGGCAGTATCGGCCTCAAATTTTGCAACCGCAGCCTCAAAACCAGCCCTGTCCTCCCAAATTTTCGGACTGGCTTTGGTATCACTACCGGTCTCAGATCCTTCTGGGAAATAATCAGCATAGGTCATGGCGACTTCATTCATCTTTGTCAGCGCAGCCAAGGCGACAGTTGCATCATATGGCTGTGCACCTTTCAGCATGCCACCGGCCTGCTTTGCCGCACCACCAACCGACTTCATAGCAGCCTGTCGTTGTTGAATGGGATCCTGAGCAAATGCATAGGTCGCTGCCAGAGACAATACACCAACGGCAATCGCAATTTTTCTGAATGTCATGTCGCACTCCGGTTGTGGGTAAATAGTGAGATTAAGTCGGCCGGAACCGCACTGGTCAAGTTAAACTTCATCAAGATTGTGTCATAAAAACAAAAAACCCGGCACAAGGCCGGGTTTAATCTTCAACTCTTTAATCCAGGTGTTAACTGGTTGCTGCTTCATGCATCTGCTCGACATATTCCCAGTTGATCATGTTGTCGATGAAAGCCTCCAGATATTTCGGACGCGCATTGCGGTAGTCGATGTAATAGGAATGCTCCCAAACATCCACACCCAAAATGGGGCTTGCACCATGTACCAATGGATTCTCGCCATTGGGTGTTTTCATGATCTCAAGTTTGCCATCCTTTACCGCCAGCCAGGCCCAGCCTGATCCAAACTGGCCAACACCGGCTGCAATCAAGTCGGCACGAAATTTGTCATAGCCGCCCAGATCGCTGTCAATCGCAGACTGAATTTTGCCGGGCAGCTTGGTGCCGCCACCATCTTTCTTCATCCAGTTCCAGAAATGGATGTGGTTGTAGTGTTGTCCTGCATTGTTGAACAGTCCGGCATTGCTACCAAATGATTGCTTTACGACCTCTTCCAGCGACAAATCTGCCATGCCTGCCGCCTCGGCAAGCTCATTGCCTTTCACAACGTAAGCATTGTGGTGTTTATCATGGTGAAACTCGAGGGTTTCAGCTGACATGTAAGGATCTAGCGCGTCGTAGGCATAGGGAAGTTCTGGAAGCGTGAAGGCCATTTTTCTGTCCTCTGATCTTGGAAAGTTTGTTGTTATCTGCCGTCAAAAGGCATCTTCACGACTTACATAGGCAGATCAACGCTTCTCGACAACATTATTCGCTCCGATTGTTCAGAAATATCGGTTCAGATCGGCAAGTCTGTGCTCTGCGCAGTTCTTATCTATCCACTCAGATATTGCATGAAACAATCCGTCTTAGCGCGTATCGTGCGCCCATTCCCAATAGAGCTCCCTCGCCTTTTTGCCGATTGGACCTGCCTGCAGGTCTCGATCTTCCACTTTGATTATCGGAACGACTTTGGAGTGATTACCGGTTGAAAATATTTCATCGGCTTGCATCACGTCTTCCATCGAAACCGTTTGTTCCTTGGTCTTAAAACCGTAGCCGAGAAGCAAATCCATGACACGCGCACGTGTAATGCCAGCCAAGAAAGATCCATTTGCGGCAGGTGTGGAAACTTGTCCGTCCTTGACCAGGAATATGTTTGAAGTTCCGGTTTCACAAATATTGCCAAGTAGGTCGCGTGTCAGGCAATTGTCAAAGCCCCTCTTTTTGGCTTCCATAATTGCGCGACCATTGTTGGGATATAGGCATCCAGCCTTGGCATCGGTTGGCATGCATTCCATCGAAGGGCGCCTGAATGGTGACAACGTCACCGAAAATCCGTTGGAAGCAATCATCGGCACTTCAAAAAGGCTAAGTGAGAATCTCGTCGATGCAGGATCAGCTGGTACACTCATATAACCGCCATGCTCGGCCCAATACATGGGCCTGATGTAGACGGCAGTATTGCCGTCGAATTTCTTCAAACCTTCTTTTGTCAGCTCGACAATCTGCTCGGTTGACTTGGTTGGTTCAAGACCAAGGGCGAGTGCCGAGCGGTTCACACGCTCGCTGTGCAAATCCAGATCCGGCGCCACACCCTCGAACCAACGGGCACCATCAAAGACTGAGGAACCCAACCATAGTGCATGGGTCCGCGCCCGCATGATCGGAACATTGCCCTCATGCCAATCTCCATCCAGATAGGTCCATGTCAGGCTTTTCGCTGTGGTGTCGACGGCCATATCAATCTCCCTTTTGCGGCCAGAAGTCAGATATTTTATGGATTACGTCAATGGTCAAATCCACAGGCAGTCGGAAATCTTGTATTTGAAAGGTGGCGACACTTGACGCATAAGGCATTGCTGAACAGTGTGGGGTTATGGGAACTATTTTAACATGACGGCATCAGCTTATGTATTTGATGCGTATGGCACATTGCTTGATGTGCATGCAGCTGTTCGCCAGCATTCAGATGCTTTGGGGCCTGCCGGAGCAAAGATGAGCCAGGTCTGGCGGCAGAAGCAGCTTGAATATTCCTGGGTTCGCAGTCTCATGGGATCTTATGCCGATTTTTGGCGTCTGACAGAAGACGCACTGGATTATGCACTTGAAGCCAATGATCTGGGTGCGGACATCCAGCTTCGCCAAGTCTTGCTTGATGCCTACTGGACGTTGGACGCCTACCCCGAAGTTCCAGCCGTGTTGGAACGGCTTCGCAACAATGGCGCGCGTATTGCCATCCTTTCCAATGGATCGCCCGACATGCTCAATGCTGCCATTGAATCAGGTGGCCTACGTGACATGGTCGATGACGTGTTCTCTGTCGACGCGATTAAGCAATACAAGACGGCACCGGAAGTCTATCGGATGGTGACCAATTCCTGGGACATGCCAGCCAAGGACATATCGTTCCAATCCTCCAATCGTTGGGATGTGGCAGGCGCACAAAAATTCGGATTTCAGACAGTCTGGATCAATCGGACAGAGCAGCCTGATGAATACAAGAACTACCAACCGGATCGCGTGATTCCCACTCTCAATGAATTATGATGCAACGGCGATTGTTTGGTTAAGCAATCCTTAATTTAAAAGACATTTCAGCTGATTTCCGTTGCGTCAGAGTCACAGATGTTGAATTTGTTGGATCTAATCAGATCAAGGAATTCATTCCCGCTTTGAATTCGGATTCTACTGCCTTAGGGATGCAGTATCCAACAAGGCGAGTTAATTCATGAATACCGTAAGCAGACGTAAATTTCTTCAGTTTGGCGCTGCAGCACCTCTGGTGCTGGCCGGTTGCACAACCACAACTGAAACTGATGTTGAACTCTCTGAATCAGACTCCAACCGTACACCCACAAAACTTCCTTTCGGGCGTGAACCGGTATTCCCTCCGTTCGAGAAAATGTATGCCGCAAAATCAGATAGCGGATTCGATATTCCAGCTGTGCCCTATGAGCGGATCAACGAGAAGTATCTTCGTCAGGTTGTGCGCGATCCCACTGGCGAGCGTGCCGGTACAATCGTCGTCGATACACGCAGCCATCATCTCTACCTCGTTTTAGGCAACGGCAAGGCCATCCGCTATGGTGTGGGTTTGGGCCGTGCAGGATTTGAATGGGCCGGCCGGGCAGAAGTGCGCCGCAAGGCAGTTTGGCCAAATTGGCATCCGCCCGAAGAGATGATCGAGCGTGAGCCTGAGCTTGAAAAATACCGGACATTTTATGACGAAAAGACAAATGTCTATTCCGGCGGCATGAAGGGTGGACCTTTCAATCCGTTGGGCGCTCGGGCGCTTTACCTGTTTCAAGGCAATGTGGATACGTTGTATCGCCTGCACGGTTCGCCAGAATGGGCGTCGATTGGCAAATCTGTTTCGTCGGGCTGCGTTCGTTTGATGAACCAGGATGTGATCGATTTGCACGATCGCGTAACGGGTACACCACCCGTTCTGGTCAAGTAAGCATCGAAGAACTTGAACGAGACTAGTTTTCTCAGCATTCGCGACATTCCAACAGAACGCTGAGGCCTGTTGGAATAATGCGCTAAAATCCTCGTTTGATTGAACCCAAAATCCCGCGGACGAGCGCTTTGCCCAAGGAAGTCGACATTGATCTGACGACCGATTTGATCGCTGCTTCGGTGGTCGTTTGACGCTTGTAGCTTCTCGAGCGGGACCTAGATCGCGATCTTGATCGAGATTTGGATTTAGACTTGGAAGACTTTCTTCGGCGATAATCATAATCGCGCTCGTCATCGTATTCATCGTCTCCGCCGGGCAAACGCCACTGTGAGCGCGCGCTTTCCTCACGTTCTTCCTCTTCTTCACGACGACGGGCTTCTTCTTCGGCTTTCAATTCAGCTTCAGCGCGTTTGAGCAAAACTTCCTGGGCACTTTCACGGTCAATCGTCTCGTCATACTGCCCGAAAACTGGACTTTGTTTGACATAGTCCGCTCGTTCGGTGTCATGGAGCGGGCCAAGACGAGAAGATGGAGGACGGATGAGCGTTCGTTGCACGACGCCTGGTACACCTTTCTTTTCCAATGTCGAAACCAGTGCTTCTCCCACGCCCAATTGTGTGATTGTTTCATAGCAATCAAAGTCCGGATTGGGTCGAAATGTGTCGGCGGCGGTTTTAACTGCGCGTTGCTCGCGCGGTGTGTATGCACGCAAGGCATGCTGAATGCGGTTACCCAGTTGAGACAGCACTCTGTCCGGTACATCAAGCGGGTTCTGCGTGACAAAGAACACGCTGACACCTTTGGAGCGAATGAGCCTCACGACCTGTTCGACCCGTTCGATCAAGATGTCGGGCGCTTCGGTGAACAGCAGGTGCGCCTCATCGAAGAAGAACACCAATCTTGGCTTATCGGGATCACCGATCTCTGGCATTTCTTCGAATAATTCGGACAAGAGCCAAAGCAGGAAAACGCCATACAGACGCGGATTCATCATAAGTTGGTCTGCCGCCAATACGCTGATAGCACCCCGTCCATCGGGTGTAGTGCGCATGATGTCTGAAATCTTCAATGCAGGCTCTCCGAAGAACAGCTCCGCATTTTGCTGTTCCAGAACAAGCAGTTTGCGTTGGATGGCGCCAATGGATTGCCTGTTCACGCTGCCATATTCCTGGCTCAGCTCCTTGGCATTTTCCGACATGTGCTTCAGCAATGAACGCAAATCGTCCATATCCAAGAGCAGCAGGCCTTCCTCATCAGCAAGCTTGAACGCGATGTTGATTGTACCTTCCTGAGCGTCGGTCAAATCCATCATGCGGGAAAGCAATAATGGACCCATTTCGGAAATGGTCGCGCGGATCGGGTGTCCCTTCGTTCCGAATAGATCCCAAAAAATGACCGGAAATTCCCTGAAGACGTATTCCGTGAAACCGATTTTTTCTGCGCGCTCGGTAAGAAACTCTTTGCCCTCGGCAGAACCCATCGCTGCGATACCAGACAGGTCCCCCTTTACGTCTGCACAAAACACCGGCACCCCTGCACTTGAAAAGCTCTCCGCGAGAATTTGTAGCGTGACGGTTTTGCCAGTTCCTGTTGCCCCGGTGATCAAGCCATGCCGGTTGGCGTATTCCAGCGACATGTACTCTTTTTTCTGAATTGAGTCGTCAGGTTTGCGGCTTGTGCCGATGTAAATGCTGTTTTCTGGCGCGCTCATGAGAAGCCTTCATTTATTTGTGACCTAATCCGCTATAATGGGGACCTTGCGCCCAAACAATGGGTAAGCTCTTTTGCTTGCTCTTTTTTTGATCACCCCTCTTGTGTGGTCGAAGCGTGTGAGCCATAAGACGATTACGTAAACGTCAAAATTAAAGGGAGCCCCCCATGGAAGAACTTATCAAGCGGATCACGGACAGCGTGGGCATCGACGCAGACCAAGCTGTGAGCGCGGTAGGCGCGATCTTGAGCTTTCTGCAAAATGAAGGCCCCTCTGACAAGGTTTCCGCAATGATTGCAGGCATTCCCGGTGCTCAAGCGGCAATTGACAGTGTCAGTGATGGTGGACTTTCAGGAATGATGCCGGGCGTCATGGGGCTTGGTTCGCAACTCATGGGCATGGGACTCGGCATGGGCGAAATTCAGGGTGTCGCCAAAGAGACCATCGCCTTTTCAAAGGAAAGTGCAGGTGAAGATGCCGTTGATGAAGTGATCGCGGCAATTCCCGGACTTAGCCAGTTTATCTAAGACAACGTCTTGAGCCGTTAAAACCGCAGGGATTGCCAGCGTTCTTTTGGGCATGCCAATTGCACGAAATGCTCCAATAAAGGAGTGGTGGATGCAAAGAAGGCGTTTTTTGACCGGATTTGGCACAGCTGTCGTCACCGGTGCCGTTATTCGGCCCGCAATGGCACAGTCTGCGCGCAGTTTTGGTGTTGTTCCCGGTGCTAATAGCGATCAATCACACCGATTTCAGCGGATGATCAATCGGGCCGCATTGCAACGCAGGAAAATCAGGCTGGCACCAGGTAAATATCTGATTTCCAACATTAACCTGCCGAGTCACACGCATATTGAAGGTCCGGGCGCTGTTCTCATCGCAAATGGTGACAATCCGATTCTGCTTGGTCAGAACGCGAGTAGTGTCCACTTATCCGGTCTTGCCATTCAAAGTGGGGTTCAAGGACCGGCTTCGGACGAAATCGGCCTTGTTGACATCAGAAATGTTGCCAATCTGCATTTGATTGATCTCAAGATTGATGGTGCGCCCAACGATGCGATCTATCTTGAAAATGTCTCCGGCAAGATCTTCAATTGCCAGGTTGAAAACGCCGGTCGCTTTGCGATCTTTACTCGTCAAAGCACAGGATTGAGCATTCTCAACAATTCCATTTCTTCATGTGGAGATGGCGGCATTATTGTCCATCGCTGGGAAAATGGCGCTGATGGCACTGTCATTGCCAACAACCGAATTGATCGGATTGGTGCGTCTCGGGGTGGTTCGGGCCAATGGGGAAATGGCATCAATGTTTTTCGTGCAGACGATGTGATTGTTGAAAACAATGACATTTCTGATTGCGCCTATACTGCCGTCAGAGCCAACACAACCAAGAATACACAGATCGTTTCCAATCGCTGTTTTCGTTGCGGTGAAACCGCCATATATGCCGAGTTCGGGTTTCGCAATGCTCGCATTACAGACAATCTGATCGATGGTGCAGCCAATGGGATATCTGCAACAAATCTGGACCATGGCGGCGCCGGATCAATCATTAAAAACAACACCATACGCAACATAACAGCACCTGGGCCCTATGAGCCGGAAGCGCCCTATTTCGGGCATGGTATTTCAGTTGAGGCCGACAGTCTTGTTGCTGATAACACAATTGAACACACCAAAGGGTATGGTATCAATGTAGGCTGGGGACCTTACCTGCGCGATGTGACCGTTATTGGAAATACGATCACAGATGCAGAAATCGGAATAGGCGTTACGGCTGTGAACGGCGCCGGCAATGCAACCATTCGCAACAATAAAATCAATGCTCGCAATGGTGCGATCAGAAGTCACCAGTGGAGCGAAATAAATGCGACAGACCTGGCGTTGAAACCTGATGTTGCCCCAAGCCATGTCGAAATTATCGACAACGCCATTTCTTGATCATTGCAATACTGAGCGGAGTTCACCTGCCTTGTTACCGTTCCAATCTCGAATTGGTCGCTTGGTCAATGTAATAATCTGCTCGCCCACGTCAGTGTCGGTGCCGAGAAGTTTGTGTAAGACGCCGGCCAATATCATCTCGCTGGCGCGATCAGCACCATCATCTGCTTTTAGAGCGATACCTAGCCCCAACTCGGGGATCGCTGCAGTGTAAACACCCTCTGCGCCACCTTTGGCAAATATGCGTCCCTGCCCGATCTCCATAACCCTTGTACAAAAGCGTTCAGTGCCTGCCATGTACCAGGGCTCGCTCATACAAGCCTGCAACAGTCGATCAGCGCTCTTGGCGCGTAGCGGCTCAACGCCTGTACCTGTCGCAAGTTTCGCGAAGCCAGCGGCCAATCCTTTGAGCGTGACAGCAAAAGTGGGCGCTGAGCATCCATCAATCCCACATTGATCATCCGCGATGACTTCGCCAACGAGGCCTTCCATCGTCGCGCGGATTCGTTTTTGAAGTTTGTGGCCGGGATCAATATAACCCTTGCGTTCCAAGCCCATATGGGCAGCGCAACAAAGAAATCCGGCGTGTTTTCCCGAGCAATTATTGTGCAGTCGGGTCGGCGTGCGGCCTGATTGCGCCAGTTTTATTTTGGCTTTCTCTCCAGCCTCTCCGATCAACGGCCAGTGAGGCCCGCATTCAAGATCGGCCTCTGACATGCCAATTTTTCGTAGCATTTCACCAGCCAGGTCCGCATGCGCCTCTTCAGATGAATGGGACGCGCAAGCCAGCGACAACTCCTTTTGACCAAATCCAGCTGCGTCGGCCGCTCCGGATTCCACCAGAGGCAAAGCCTGGATGAGTTTCATGGCCGAGCGGGGAAAGACAGGTTCATGGATCGTGCCTATTTGCGATACGACCTTGCCCTGTGCATCACAAATGGCAAACGAGCCTCTGTGCACGCTTTCCACACGGTTGCCGCGTGTCGCTTCTACGAGGACTGGATTCATTGGTATATGCTCCCCATATCTCGACCAAGTTGCGCCGTAATTGAGCGCCAGTGTATTATCAAAGAGCCAAGGAAAGACAGTGCTATGCGCTTCATCTATAGATGTTTTTTGATTCTATTCATGATGTTTTTGCTGCCGACCATTGCAGCTGCAGCATGGTGGGCAAGCGTTGATCGCCCTTCTGCATGGCGAAACGCTGATTGGGGTTCGTCGGGCCTGCTTGCGGGATCACCTGATGAGGGACAAGCTGCCATCTATGTAATGGCGGCGCGCACCGGTGGATTCAAAGGCGCGTTCGCCGTGCACAGCTGGATCTTGATTAAGCCAGCAAACCAGCTTGATTATGATCGTTATGAGAAAGTCGGCTGGGGAGATCCTGTTCGCAAGAACCATCGCCAAGCCGATGCCAAATGGTACTCCAACGCACCTTTTGTGGTGGCACGGATTAATGGACCTGAAGCGGCTGAACTCATTCCAGCGGTCGAGGATGCGATTGCGAAGTATCCGTTCTCGGACCGAGGCGATTACACGCTTTGGCCGGGGCCAAACTCAAACACCTTTGTCGCAACTGTGCTCAGGGATGTTCCGCAACTGGACATTGAGCTTCCACCCAATGCTGTTGGCCGCGATTATTTGGGCCAAGACACCTGGTTCATGCAGGAATCTGATGGCAGTGACACGCATTTTTCTCTGGGCGGCTATTTGGGTCTATCGTTCGGTGAAACCACCGGGTTTGAGATTCACTTCATGGGGCAGACTCTTGGATTTGACATCAAACAACCAGCCCTGAAATTGCCCGCCTTTGGCCGCGTGGATCTTTCCTGAACGACATCAAATCGTCTGGTTGTAAGCGCCCACTTCTTTGTTTTCGCGCAAGACAGCGTCTACAGCATGAAACATGTCATGTTTTCTTGATTCAGAGACCGGACTTTCGACGACCACGACCAGTTCCGGCTTGTTTGAAGATGCACGAACCAAACCCCAAGTCCCGTCATCGGTGACGACACGAACGCCGTTGACCGTGACCAAGTCGACTATTTTGTGGCCTGCAATTTTCTCACCCTCTTTGTGCATTGCCTGAAAGCGTGCCACTACATTATCAACAACACCATACTTTGTTTCATCATCACAATGGGGTGACATCGTTGGCGAACCGAAGGTTAGGGGCAGATCGCGGTACAGGTCGGCCATGGATTTTTCGGGATTGCGGTCCAGCATCTCGCAGACAGCGATGCCTGTGACCAAGCCATCATCGTAACCGCGACCAATCGGCGGATTGAAGAAGAAATGGCCAGATTTCTCAAAGCCAGCGATAGCATCCAACTCTGCTACCCGTCGCTTGATATAGGAATGCCCGGTTTTCCAGTAATCGGTCGTGGCGCGCTGCTGCTTGAGCACCGGGTCTGTCATATACAGCCCCGTCGACTTCACATCTGCAACAAAGACAGCGTTGTCATGAAGAGCGGAGATGTCACGCGCCAACATGACACCCACCTTATCTGCGAAAATTTCATTGCCTTCGTTGTCAACAACGCCGCAGCGATCACCATCGCCATCAAATCCCAACCCAACATCGGCACCGGTTTCCAGCACTTTATCGCGAATTGCATGGAGCATTTCCATGTCCTCGGGATTTGGGTTGTAACGCGGAAAGGTATGATCAAGCTTTTCGTCAAGCGGGATCACCTCAATCCCAATCCTGTCCAAGGCTTCAGGGGCAAATGCTCCGGCGGTGCCATTGCCGCAGGCGGCCACAACTTTAAGCTTGCGCTTGATCTTTTTGCCCTCGGTTAGATCGGAGATGTAGCGATCCTTGAACCCTTGGACGAACTCATAGCTGCCGTCTTGGCCTGTCTCAAAATCTCCTTCGAGAACGATGGTCTTCAGTTCCAACATCTCATCGGGACCAAATGTGAGGGGCCGCTCACACCCCATTTTTACACCCGTCCACCCATTTTCGTTGTGTGAAGCAGTGACCATGGCCACCGATGGTACATCGAGCGCAAATTGCCCGAAATAAGCCATGGGAGACAGGGCAAGCCCGACGTCCTTGACTTGCATGCCTGCCGACATAAGCCCTTGAATCAATGCCAGTTTTATCGAAAGGGAATAGCTTCGAAAATCGTGTCCGACGACGATACCACGTTCAATACCTCGCCGGCCGATCAAAGTTCCAAGGCCCATGCCAAGCGCCTGGATACCGATGAGATTGAGTTCAGGCTCCTTGCTTGATCCGGGGTGTCCAAACCACCACCGAGCATCATACTCACGAAACCCCGTGGGTTTGACCAGCGCTGTTGTTTCAAAAGCATAGGTATTTGGTTTGATGCTTGGAGCCGGTTTCATTGTCATCCTCGGTTAACGCCAAATGAACCAGCGCAAAGGGCCGACATTCGAATGCTGTTTCTGCAAGAAACAACAAAAAGATTGATGCCCAGTGAATAATTCGGCAGCGACACCACAGCTGGCATCATCAAGCGCGAATATTTGGCAGTTCGACAGTATCGCGGCCCAGTCCGGCAAATACAGTTTTCATAATTGCGGCAGCATCAAGTTGTGAGATCTCGTACATGCGTTCAGGTGATGCCTGGTCCAGGAACCGGTCCGGCATGAACATTGTTCGCAGACGTGTTGCTCCATCAAGGTATCCACGGCTGGACAACAAGTGTGATACATGGCTACCGAAACCACCAATCGAACCTTCTTCGATCGTAATAACAAGCTCGTGGTTACGCGCCAGATTTTCAATCAGGGCCTCGTCAAGCGGCTTTGCAAATCGAGCATCAGCAACAGTAGTTGGTAGTCCGAAGGATTCCAGTTCTTCCGCCGCCAAAAGTGCTTCTTTCAAGCGTGCGCCCAGTGATATGATTGCAACCTTGCCGCCTTCACGCACAATGCGGCCCTTGCCTATCGGCAGCACCTGTCCACGCTCCGGCATATCAACGCCGACGCCCTCTCCGCGAGGATATCTGAAAGCAAGCGGTCCTTCATCATGCGAAGCAGCAGTCCGGACCATGTGTTTGAGTTCGGCTTCATCAGATGCTGCCATTACGACCATATTCGGCACGCAACTCAAATAGGCAATATCGAAGGAACCAGCGTGTGTTGAGCCGTCAGCACCGACAAATCCTGCGCGATCGATGGGAAAACGGACTGGAAGTTTTTGGATCGCACAATCGTGCACCACTTGGTCATAGGCCCTTTGCAGAAAAGTGGAGTAAATCGCGCAGAAGGGTTTGAGTCCGTCGGCCGCCATTCCGGCTGCAAAGGTGACAGCATGCTGTTCAGCGATGCCGACGTCATAGGTGCGATCTGGAAACTGTTTGCCAAACACATCAACACCTGTGCCGCTTGGCATGGCTGCCGATATGGCAACAATCTTGTTGTCGTAACCACCTTCCTGGGCAAGCGACTGGCCAAACACTTTGGTGTAGCTCGGCGCATTGGGCGCGGCTTTGGCCTGTGTACCCGTGATGACATCAAACCTGGAAACCCCGTGATATTTGTCGCTCGCCGCTTCGGCGGGCGCATATCCCTTGCCCTTTTCTGTGACCACATGGAGCAGGATTGGTCCCACTTTTGCGTCTCTCACATTGCGCAGGATCGGCAAAAGATGTTCCAGATTATGGCCATTAATCGGACCGAGATAAAAGAATCCAAGCTCCTCAAACAACGTGCCGCCTGACCAGAACGTCCGCGTATACTCTTCGGTTTTGCGGGCTTTTTCGTGAATGAGTTTCGGCAAGTGGCTGGTTAACTGTTTTGCGACTTCCCGTATCGACAAATAAGTCTTACCCGAAGCAAGACGAGTCAAATATGCGCTCATGGCGCCGGTTGGTGGCGCAATCGACATCTCATTGTCATTCAAAATGACGATCTGCTGTGCGTCCGCAGCACCAGCATTGTTCATGGCCTCATAAGCCATCCCGGCAGACATTGCGCCGTCGCCAATGACGGAAATCACTTTACGTTCAATACCTTGCAGTCGCGCAGCTTCTACCATTCCAAGTCCGGCAGAGATCGACGTCGATGAATGGGCGGCCCCGAATGGATCATACTCGCTTTCAGCACGCTTGGTGAATCCTGAAAGCCCCTCCTCCTTGCGGATGGTGTGCATCTTATTGCGACGTCCAGTCAGAATTTTGTGGGGATAGCACTGGTGACCGACATCCCAAATTATCCGGTCGTGCGGCGTATCAAACACGTGGTGAAGCGCAACGGTGAGTTCTACCACACCCAAATTGGAACCAAGGTGGCCCCCGGACTGCGAAACGCTATCGATCAGTTCTGCCCGCACCTCGTCAGCGAGTTGATGGATTTCAGGATCCGTCATGGTACGCAAATCAGCGGGTTCACTGACAGCATCAAGTAGCGGCGTTTGCAGTCTTTCCGTCATAAGCACATCTTGGAGCCCAAAAGGCTATCCTGTCCTCTAACCCAGTCTAAGATGGATCACGTCTTCTGCTGCTTCAATGCGACAATTCTGTGCAAGTTGAAAGGTCTTTTTGTGCTCAATACCAGCGGATTGTGATGAATTGCCCGAAATATTAATGCAAATGAGCCGGAATTTTTGTTGATCCCCAGATCATCTCATCTTGTTTTGCTCTCACCCTGGTAATCATTGAACTGGCGTTCGGCGAAGCGTTGTCGAATGTGATCAATTCGCCAATTCTGATATCTTGCAGCGCTATTCCATCTTGGAGCAAACCGCAAGGAACGGCGTTTTTGGCTCGCGCTTCGATCACTGTCATTGTCCAAGAACGATAACAATACTCTCCTACAGCATCGAGTTTCTCGCCCGCTTTGATATCCCGCTTTGCAACCGCGCAAACCTCTGCAACCGGCTTGGGAAGCGGAACCATGTCAGGTTTACCATGCAGCATAACACGCGCTGCTGTAAGCGGCACCTCAAGCGAGGTTAGATGGTAGGGTCTGTGGAATGTGAAATACGGTCCTACGCCCATTTTGAGATCGGCCATGCGCTCGTGAATACGCGGATGAGATGCTTTAATGACCACAAACACACCTGGCGAAACGCCTTTTCCAATCGAATAGTCCACGCATCCTGCCTTGGAGAGAACACCGCCGTCTTCCTGTGGGATGAGTGTGCTGGCAAGTTCCGAAACTCCTGCTTTTGGTCCATGCATTCCCGGCACATCAGGCTCAAGGCCGGTCGCATTGGCAATTGCTGCCATTTCGACCATGGTTTTTGACCCGTCGACAAATTCCACCAACATGCGCACGTTCATATTGCGCCTTTCGGCCTCCTCTCGATAACCATCGGGGATTGCTTGAAAGTCGAGCGGATTGTTCTTGCCTTTGCCAGCAGAAACCACGGAATGCCCCATCGCGGTGACAAATTCTATAATTTCCATGCATGAAGACGGTTCATCGCCTGCACCAAGCGTATAGATCAAGCCTGCTTTATCCGCCTGCGCTTTCAGATACGGCCCAATGCAAACGTCACATTCGACATTCATCATGATCAAGTGCTTGCCGAAACCTATCGTTCGCAGGCCGATGTCAGCCCCTGCTTCCGGCACGCCGGTTGCATCCACTACAATATCGACCAAGTCGTGACCAAGAGCCAGATCCATATCCTGAGTGGCCGCGATCTTACCTGCTTCGATTGCTGCCGAAGCCTCATCGTGGGTTGAAGCCTGCTGCACCATCGTGTCATCACCATAAGCAATCGTAGCGCAGGCAGCAGCTTTGCCCACTCTGCGCTCGACGACAGTGGCAATCTCAATCCCCTCCATCATCGCAATCTGGGTAAAAATGTCAGTACCCATCTCTCCGGTCCCGACCAATCCAATTCGAATTGGATTACCCGACTGGGCGCGCGATCTTAGTTCAGCGGCCAAACCGACCAGTTCAACATTGGGTTTCGGAAATTGCATCAGGTACCTTTGAAACTTGTACCCTGTTTGTGACATTGTGGGCATTGAAAGCAAGCAAAAGCGGGGTATCGCCCCTGCTTTTTCCCGCGTTTTTGCCCAATAATGGCTGAACTGAATTGAAATTTAGGTGTCGGGCTAAAGCGAACGATCCGCAATCAATCCTCATCAAAAGCGTGAATAATGTCACGTGCTGCCAACTCCCTGAGTATCTGATCTGCCGCCTTGTCCGCGCTCAGGCTAGTTGTATCAACTGTGATATCAGCGTTTTCTGGCACTTCGTAGGCGGAATCGATGCCTGTGAAGTTTTTGATTTCGCCTGCACGTGCCTTTTTGTATAGACCTTTGACATCGCGTGCTTCTGCAACCTCCAGCGGCGTACTTACAAAAACCTCAATGAATTCATTGTCTTCCACCATCGCCCGCGCCATTTGGCGTTCAGCCCGGAAAGGCGAGATAAACGACACCATGGTGATCAAACCCGCATCAATCATCAGAGCTGAAACTTCTGCAACCCGCCGTATATTTTCAACCCTGTCAGTGTCGGTAAAACCAAGATCCTTGTTCAATCCGTGACGCACATTGTCCCCATCAAGCAACATTGTGTGATGACCGGCTGAGACGAGCTTTTTCTCCAGTATATTGGCAATTGTAGACTTGCCGGAGCCTGAAAGGCCCGTGAACCACAATACGCACGGCTTCTGGTCTTTCAATTTCGCGCGCCCGCTTTTATGAACTTCGGTTGCCTGCCAGTGGACATTGGCCGAACGACGCAAAGCAAAGTGAAGCATGCCCATGCCAACGGTCGCGTTTGTCAGCCTGTCAATCAGGACGAAACTACCGGTTTGACGGTTTTCGGCATAAGAATCGAAGGGTATGTAACGATCCAGAGCGATGTTGCAAACACCAATCTCGTTTAGTTCGAGGTTCCTGGTTGCTTCATGCGCCATCGTGTTGACGTTAATTTTGTACTTTGGCCTGGCCAGCGTCGCTTGTGCGTTGGTGGTGCCGCACTTCATCAAATAAGTCCGACCTGGAAACATCTTTTCATCGGCCATCCAGAGCACTTCCGCCTCAAATTGATTGCCGATTTCTGCGGGCTGATCACTCTTGCAGATCAAATCGCCGCGTGAAATGTCAATTTCGTCGTTGAGAGTGAGTGTGATGGATTGACCCGCAACAGCTTTATCCAATTCGCCGTCCATCGTGACGATGCTTTTGACACTGCTCTGTTTGGCCGACGGCATCACCTTGATCTTGTCGCCGATCTTGATCGCACCACCTGCGATCTGACCGCAAAACCCTCTGAAGTCGAGATTTGGACGGTTCACCCATTGAACAGGCAGTCGAAAGGGCAGCACCTGATCCGCTTCATCAATCTGCACGTCTTGCAAATGTTGCATCAATGTCGGGCCAGAGTACCAATCAAGATTGTCGCCCCGTTCGGTCACATTGTCGCCAGCCAATGCGGACATTGGTATAGACATGATGTTGAATTGAGCGCCCAGCGTTTCTGCAAATGCCCGATATTCAACATCGATCTCATTGAAAACCTTCTGGTCATAGTCAACCAGATCCATCTTGTTGACGGCGATGACGACATTTCGAATGCCGACGCTTGACGCAATAAAGGAATGGCGACGAGTCTGGGTCAAAATACCCTTGCGGGCATCAATCAAAATAATCGCCAGGTCAGCAGTTGATGCACCGGTTGCCATATTGCGCGTGTACTGCTCATGACCCGGCGTGTCGGCAACGATGAACTTGCGTGATTCAGTTGAGAAAAACCGGTAGGCGACATCGATTGTGATGCCCTGTTCGCGTTCGGATGCGAGACCATCAACAAGAAGTGCGAAGTCCATCTGGTCACCCTGTGTGCCGACTTTTTTTGAATCGGCTTCCAATGAAGCCAATTGATCTTCAAAGATCATCTTGGATTCGAACAGCAGACGACCAATGAGGGTCGATTTTCCGTCATCAACGCTTCCACATGTCAGGAAGCGCAAAAGTGACTTTTCTTCGTGCGACTTCAAGTATGCATTGATGTCGGAGGCAATCAGATCAGATTTGTGGGCCATTAGAAGTAACCCTCCTGCTTCTTTTTCTCCATCGAAGCTGATTGGTCGTGGTCAATCGCACGCCCCTGACGTTCAGAGGTCGTTGTCAGCAACATCTCCTGAATGATCTCCGGTAAAGTTGCCGCCTCGCTCTCCACGCCGCCTGTGAGCGGGTAACAGCCCAGAGTGCGGAACCGAACCATTTTTTGTTGGGGCACTTCACCTTCTTTGAGCGGCATTCGTTCATCATCGACCATGATCAGCATACCATCACGCTCCACAACAGGCCGCATTGCGGAGAAGTAGAGATCGGGAAGATCAATATTCTCAAGATGAATGTACTGCCAGATATCAAGTTCGGTCCAGTTTGACAGCGGAAATACACGTATGGATTCACCGGGATTCATACGCGCATTGTAAATATTCCAAAGCTCTGGGCGTTGGTTCTTTGGGTCCCAGCGATGATCTGCGGTGCGGAACGAAAAAATCCGCTCTTTGGCACGAGACTTTTCTTCATCACGACGGGCACCACCGAACGCTGCATCAAACTTGTACTTGTTCAAGGCCTGCTTGAGGGCTTGCGTTTTCATAATATCCGTGTGGACCGAGGATCCATGCGAAAATGGATTGACGCCTTGGGCCAAACCTTCGGGATTAGAATGTATTAGCAGCTCCATCCCTGTTTCCTGAGCGACTTTGGCGCGAAACCGGTACATTTCCTGGAACTTCCATGTTGTATCGACGTGCAGCAATGGAAATGGTGGTTTTGAGGGATAGAATGCCTTGAGCGCGAGATGGAGCATCACAGCAGAATCTTTGCCGATTGAATACAACATCACCGGATTTTCAACCTCGGCAGCAACTTCGCGCATGATGTGAATGCTCTCGGACTCAAGCCGCTGCAGGTGGGTAAGTGTCGTCATCTGATCTCTGTTTTGTGGTGCTGTCCGGGAAGACGCGATCATTGCGTGACTTAAGTCGGGCAACGTTTAGCAGCACCGGGGCTGCTTGCAATAAAATTTGGGTTGCGAAAGTCGGTTTTTCCATATGTTAAAGGCGAGCGATCAAGATTTGTGACTTGCCCCCCGGCGGCCCGGAGCACGGCGTGTCCCGCTGCGGTATCCCATTCCATGGTTGGACCAAAACGAGGATATATATCAGCTTCGCCAGCTGCAAGGAGGCAGAATTTCAGCGAGGATCCCGCACTTACACATTCCTCAATATTGTAATCGTCCAGAAACGCTTGTGTTTCCGGCGTGTTGTGCGAGCGGCTGGCCACTGCAATCAAATCCGAACTCGCGCAATCACGCACACTGAGTGGTGTCTTGTTTTCTTTCTCGTCGAGTTCAAGAGCGGAACCGTCGATGTCCGCAATAAACAGTCGGCCCATTGCCGGCGCGTAAACGACACCAGCGATTGGAATGCCGTGTTCAATCAGAGCGACATTGATGGTGAATTCGTCCGTCTTCTTAATGAATTCTTTGGTCCCGTCGATCGGATCGACCAAGAAGAACTTCTCAACCTCTTTGTTGAGCACATGACCCAGTGTTCTTTCCTCACTGACTACAGGAATGTGCGGAAAGTGCTTTTCTAGCGCTGATGCAATGATCTCATCGACGACAAGATCTGCCTCCGTCACCGGTGAATTATCTTTTTTCAATGCGATATCGAAGTCACGCTCGTAAATGTCCATTGCCAAGCGACCCGCTCGTCTGAAGTCGTTTATGAGCGTCATTAAGGAAGCCAATTGTGTCTCCACTTTATTGCGGCCAACAAATTTGGGGCGAGCATGATAGCGGTGAAAATATTGCACTGCACACTTGTCAATTCATATGGACGACGAAAGTGAAAACCGCAACCCTGCCTTACAAAGATTGTGCTTCGGGTTGCTGGTCAAGGAATATGCGCCAATTACCTGGTGCTCCGATGGTCAACCGCAGTTTGCAGCAACAAGAACCACAATATTTCAAGAGAATTGATGGCTGGGGTGGAAGGATTCGAACCTTCGATACACGCTACCAAAAAGCGTTGCCTTACCACTTGGCTACACCCCAAACGCTGGGCGTTCTTATTACCGTTTGAAACGGATTTCAACCACACAAATTGAGAAATTCCATATTGAATTCCTAATTCAGTAAGGGACACCGATAGCACGCTTCACACTATAACCGCAGCAATCGTTTCAAATCATTTTTCAGATGGTCTGGCAGCGCTGTTTCAAGTCTGGCGTCGATTATTCTAGCAATAAAGGGGCCAAATGTATCGACCTCGTTCGGTGATCATGGCACCCAAAAAACATGATCTTGGTATGAGCTGATACTTCAATTTAATGGTCCTCGGCATGTTGCCCGCTTAACAACCCCAACCGCATCCTGATCAAATAACATGAAGGTTGGGCAGCACAATGAACTATCTGCAGTTGATCATTGTGATTTCACTCTGCGGTAAACAGCACAACAACCGCTATATCGACAGCGTTTCGATGCAAATTGAGGAGTAAACATATCGTGTCCCGCTCACAACGTTAGCTGGTTGCAAATACATCAAGACGAAGCCGTCTTCGGGACAAACAAAACCAAGTTGTGATTCGTCGATTTTTGAGTAGCGATCATTCAAGATCGGCAAGCCGTCCGCTGCATGCACCAAATCAGATCTCAGCGTTGTGTCATCCCAGGCACCGCTCCAATCGGCGTACTGGAACATCAACCTGACATTGATTGATGTGAGCTGCGCGTTGTCGCATCTGAATGATGCCAGCAATCGATTGAGCCGCGTGCCCTTGCGAACAAACGGTCCGAATTTGTTGAAGTGAGGTGTTGGCTCACTTCCGGTGCCCGCACTTGTATTGAAGTTGCCACTTCCCACGCCTTGCGAATTACTGAACGACATCCACTCACCGCTGGAATTGGCGTACCATCTGCCAGAAAAATCTATCCGTGCCCCTGAAATAACACCGCTTGGAAATTCAGTTTGCCCGGTTGTCCTGTCGACTTTCAATGCGGTTTTGAAGCCAAAGCCATCATCACTCACTTTCACTTCAAAATCATTATTGCCAGCCAATCCGAACTCTGCATGTCCAACCCAATCTGATTGGAAGATCAAGCTTGCTGATGATGCGCTTTCAGCCTTGTTGATGAACAGACGATGACTATCGCCAGCATGGGAAAAAAGTGATGAATTTGCAGCAAGGGCAAACCTGTTATTTTCATCAGCGACCGCGCCAATGCCCAATTTGTCCAAATTCTGCAAAGCACCAAGGGAAGGAAAATCCTGCCAACTCCCTTCTCTGTGGACCAACACCTTATGTTGATCCTCGACATAGGCGATCCACCCCTTTGTCGGCTCTAATATAGTCCAGGCACCGTCGGAGAATGACGCGATTTTGCCGTCATGTTCCAACCACTCACCGGTCGCTCCTTGCGCGATAATGTATCGCTCGCCTGTGGCAGGTGTACCGGGCGGTTGAACAAGATCCTGGGAGACAACGGAGAGATGAACCAAGGCATCAAGTTGTCGAATTGCTTCATTATGTGTCACATGCTTTTGCGACTGCGAAGGCATGATGTAGGGCAGTTTCAGATTGTCCGATTTTTCCATATCTATCTCCGATGATCGCTTAAACCTAAATCGTCGATCAACGGGGTGGATAAGTTGCAGGTTAGTTGGCTGTCGGTGCTACAGACAAACTCAGCCATTGAACAGCATTTGAGGTGGGAGGAACCGATTAAGCATCTGATTTTGAAAGATTTTCAACAATTTGAGCAACTTGCCAGCAAATCAGAACCGCATTGCGCCTGATTGTTTGCAGCCAAATTTATGCGATATTTCAAAGGGGCAGACTACAGCAACGCCTCGACAGCTCGCGAAATTGAATCGCGCCAAAAAGGCAATTGACTCCCACAGTCAGTCGCAAGTTTGCTCGCATCCAAACGAGAATTTGCAGGACGTCTGGCTGGTGGCGGATATTCGTCTGTGGTGATCGTTATGCTTCATGACCGCAATTACGCCTTGACGCTTGGAGTTGCCGTAGACGCCAAGTGGCGCAGTGGGATCTTCTTCACGATATAAGCGCGCAGCTGACCATCAAAAACATAATCCGTGGATATATGTATTATGGGTGCACCGATCTGAGCGGCACCCTCGGCAATCTCATGCGCTGCGATTGCATTGATTTGGCGGGTAATATCAGGCTCAGTTTCGGCTCTGTCGACCGCCGTGTGTGCGGCCAGGCTGATGACCAAATCAACCTCGGTCGTAGCAATTGCTTCGACCAAGTTCCTGGAATTCATCAAACCAAGCTCGGGCCGTACAAGATTAACAATCTTCAGATGGCTAAAATTCTCGGCTGCGTTTAAGAGTCGGCTTGCGACCTGTCCTGATTTGCATATGACCAGCGCTCTGGGCGCTTATTTTGTCAAATCAGACGTCCCTAAACTTTGCCGCGACGGGCGCTCGCGCCGGCATCTCGAAGTGGTTGCCACCACCAATCATTATCAAGATACCATTTAATGGTTTTTTCCAGACCTGAATCGAAAGATTCTTGCGGATGCCAATCAAGTTCACTTTCGACTTTGCGCGGATCAATCGCATAACGCCTATCGTGACCAGGTCGATCGGTGACAAACGTGATCTGTTCTGCATAAGACTTGCCGTCCCTGCGAGGTCTAAGTCGATCCAGCGTAGCGCAAATCGCTTCTACGACCTGCAAATTGGTTCGCTCGGCTCGGCCACCAATATTGTAAGTCTCACCAATTGAGCCGCGTCGAACCACAGATTCAAGGGCGCGCGCATGATCTTCTACATACAGCCAATCGCGAACGTTTTCCCCCTTGCCGTAGATTGGAAGTTCCTTGCCATCCAGCGCGTTGAGCGTCACGAGAGGAATAAGCTTCTCAGGGAAATGATAAGGACCGTAATTGTTTGAACAATTGGTCAGCACAACCGGCAGACCATAAGTATGGCCCCACGCGCGCACGAAGTGATCGGAGGCTGCTTTGGATGCAGAATAGGGTGAAGACGGCTTATAGGATGTTTCTTCAGTGAAGACGCCACTATCGAACGGAAGATCGCCGTAAACCTCGTCAGTGGAGATGTGATGGAACCTGAAATTATCTTGCTTTTGACCTGATAACCCATCCCAATACTGTCGCGCTGCAGCCAACATTTTGGTGGTACCAACAACATTGGTCTGAATAAAGACATCAGGACCATCAATAGAACGATCAACATGGCTTTCTGCTGCCAGATGCATAACGGCATCAATATCATGTCTTTTTAGAAAATCGAGAATTGTCTCGCTGTCGCCAATGTCAGCTTGAGCGAAATGATAATTCGGATAGTTTTCGATGGGCCGAAGAGAGTTCAAATTACCTGCGTAGGTCAATGCATCCACATTCAGAACAGTATTTTCAGGATTTGAAACCAAATTTCGACAAACCGCAGAACCGATGAATCCAGCGCCGCCGGTAACCAAAAACTTCATTTAGTGTTCCGCCTCGAAAATGAAACTGTTCTGTGCGTCGTCAAAACCCGGCGCATTCCTATCCTTATCCGAAAGCATGAAATGACAGATATCGCCGGGCCATTCAATGCTGATAGTTGGATCGTCGAACCGGACGGAGCGATCTTGCGCAGACGAGTAAGGTGCACTGACCTTGTATAGAAATTCAGTATCACTTTCCAAGGTGAGGAATCCATGAAGAAAGCCTTTTGGAATGAAATCCATCCTCTGTTTGATTCTTTTCCAGGATCTACTAAACATGACACCATGATTGATGCGCATGCCACAACTTGAAAGGCAGCTCCGATCAAGCCACTCAAATGAATAATCAGTCACCATACATCTGTTATATCTGTATAGAATTGACTTGACCTCTTTCAATTATTGATGCTTGAGCAAGGGGAGCACAAATGTTAGGCGCCACGCCCCTGTGTTGCATTGGGTAAGACAACTTTCTTGCTCAGATTGCGGCGCTGAATCCGAGCAAACTCTTTCTAACTCTGATGCAACCCATCCAAAATGTTCTCCGGCGTTGCTGGTGTTTTCAATATGGGATTGCGACCGGTTTTTGATGCAATTGCATCACGAATGGCCAAGTAGACCGAAATCGCCAACATCAATGGTGGTTCGCCAACTGCTTTGGATCTGAAGATGGTCTCCTCTGCATTGGGCGCTTTTTCCAGGAGTGAAACGTTGAAGGTTGGAGGAACATCACGAGAGCCCGGTATCTTGTAAGTCGACGGCCCGATTGTCCGCAAACGACCCTTGCTATCCCACCACAATTCTTCGCATGTTACCCATCCCATCCCCTGAACAAATGCCCCTTCAATTTGGCCCAGATCGATCGCCGGATTCAGCGAAGAACCACAATCCTGCAAGATGTCAGCACGCAAGCACCGGCTCTCACCAGTGATCGTATCAATCGCAACTTCGGCGACCGCAGCGCCATAGGTAAAATAGAAGAACGGGCGGCCCTTCATCGCCTTTGGATCCCAATGGATTTTCGGCGTTTTGTAATGCCCTGCTTCGGACAACGAAACACGCGCAGCCCAAGTCATATTTGCCAGTTCAGCAAATGTGACCGAACGGTTGTCGGCGTGGATGTGATTGTCACGAAACTCGATTGCTTCGGGCTCCACATCAAAGTGCTGGGCCGCAATATCTGTCATTCGTTTCTTGATGGCGCTTGCTGCCGCCATGGCTGCCATGCCGTTGAGATCAGAGCCAGTCGACGCCGCAGTAGCGCTGGTGTTGGGCACTTTGCCAGTCTGGGTGGCGGTAATTTTGATCTTGTCGATATCCAGCTGAAAAACCTCAGCAACAACCTGGGCGACCTTCATAAACAAGCCCTGTCCCATCTCAGTACCACCATGATTGAGATGAACAGAACCATCCTGATAGACGTGCACCAGTGCGCCAGCTTGATTGAGCGCTGGCAGGTTGAATGAAATACCAAACTTTACAGGCATCATTGCCAAGCCCTTGCGAATAATGGGATCAGCGGCATTGTGTGCGTCAATTTCTGCGCGTCGTTTTTTCCACTCTGAGGTATCCAACAGAGTTTGGGTAATTTCACTTAAGTGGTTCTGCTCCACTTCCTGATCATAAGGTGTGACTTGCCCAGTTTCTGCAGCATAGTAGTTAATGTCTCGGACGTGGTTGGGCTCAAGATTGAGCTCCCTGGCGATCTGGTCGAGGATCGTTTCAGAGGTGATCACGCCCTGTGGTCCACCAAAGCCCCTGAATGCAGTGTTCGATACGGTATTGGTCTTGCACCCATGACCTATAATTCGCGCATTGGGCACGTAATAGGCATTGTCGGTGTGGGTGATCGCCCTGGTAATTACTGGCCCGGTCAGATCAGCAGAGTTGCCCGCGCGTGCGAGGTACTGGACATCCATGCCCATAATACGGCCTTCATTGGTTACACCAACGCGCCAGGTTGCAACCATGTCATGGCGCTTGCCGGTCGCGGTCATATCGTCCAAGCGTTTGAGCCGTAACTTGGTGGGTCGATTTGTTTTGTGCGTGATGAGCGCTGCGGCGGCAGCCATGATCGTCGCCTGGCTCTCCTTGCCACCGAACCCACCTCCCATTCGGCGGACCTTCACATCAACAGCGTTGGCAAAAAGGTCCAAAACATGTGCGACATGGTGCTGAACTTCAGTCGGATGCTGGGTTGAAGAGTAGACCACGAGATCTCCATCTTCGCCCGGTGTCACATAGGCGATCTGGGTTTCAAGATAGAAATGATCCTGTCCGCCCATTTCCAATCGACCTTCGATGATGCGGTCAGCATCTTGCAATGCCTGATCAACATCGCCCTTAAGCAGCGTCTGTGGCGCAAGCGCATAGGATTTCTTTTCATGCGCCGCCTCGATATCCAGAACTGGCTCGAGTTCTTCAAAATCAATTGCAACCGCTTTTGCAGCCTTGATCGCCTGCTCTAATGTTTCAGCTGCAATACAGCCGATTGGGTGTCCCAGGTATTCGAGGCTTTCAGAGGCAAACAACTCTTCGCCAGATAATATGGGCGCAATATCGTTGTGGCCCGGCACATCCTTTGCGCTGACAAAGGCCACGACACCCTCCATCGCCAAAGCAGCGGCCGCATCGATGGATTTCAATCGTCCGTGGGCGATAGGCGATGTTATCAGAGCAGCATGTAAAGTGCCGGGCAATTCGGGCATGTCATCAATGTAGATGGCCTCACCCGACACGTGTTTTTTAGCGCTGTCATGGGCGATCCCCTTGCCAACATGGGTGCGCTGAATCGCCTCTGCTTTTGTGTGCTCATTCATAGGCTCATCACCTCTACGCTCTCGCCACGCACATCGTGCATCAAACGGGTAAGCAACCCTGCGGCAATTTTGCTGCGATATTGTGCAGTACCGCGCCAATCGGTGAGTGGTTGAAAATCGCTTGCCATCGCTTTGGCCGCGATCCGAACGGGCTCCTCATCCAGTGAATTGCCCAGCAATGCAGCTTCCACCTTCGCAGCGCGCTTGGGGATTGCCGCCATGCCACCATAAGCAATGCGTAGATCGGCGATTTTATCACCATCCATTTTGAGCCAATACGCACCACACACCGTCGAGATGTCCTGATCATAGCGTTTTGATATTTTGTAGGTTCTAAAGATTTCGTCCGTTTGAATGCGTGGGACAGTAATTGACACTATCACGCCATTTTCCGGCATCGCTGTCTTGCGATAATCGAGGAAAAATTCTTCCAGTGGCATACTGACTGTGCCGCCCGCTGCCGAAGCCATGGTGATGGTGCTACCCAGCGCTATAAGTGAGGGGGGACCATCGCCAATGGGACTGGCAGTGCCGATGTTGCCACCGATGGTGCCCATGGATCTGATCTGGGTTGACCCAAAGCGACGAATGAGCGTTGCGAAACTTGGTAAATCATCGGCAACCTTTTCCAGCACTTCGGCCCAAGTGATCGCGGCGCCAAATGTCCATGATGACTTGGTTTCGTCAATGGCGCGCAACTCCTTGACATGTGCCGTCGAAATTATGCTGTCCCAATCGCTCTCGTAGGCCGCACGATGCACACCCAAATCCGTACCACCAGCCAACACCGTGGCCTGAGGGTTTGATTCAAGCAACTGAACCAATTCATTCAAATCATTAGGATAATGCGAGGTTCCGCCACCCAGTGATTTGGTCGCCACTCCGATCGGATTCATCGGAGTGTCATCAAGATTGCCCGACTTTGCAGCTGCTTTTTTTGCCGCTTCGACAATAGGGCGATACCCGGTGCACCGACACAGATTGCCGGCCAGTGCATCATGGATTTCATCCTCTGTTGGCGATGGGCTGTTGAGCAACAAACCCTCCAGCGCGATGACTATGCCCGGTGTGCAGAATCCGCACTGGGTTGAACCGTTGTCGGCCATCGCTTCCTGCAACGCACTTAGTGAACCATTGTGCGCCAATCCCTCGACCGTCACCAGTTCTGCGCCATCAATCTGTGCAGCGGTCATGATGCAGGCGTTGGCCGCATTGAACCTGCCGCTGTTGATACCGCCCCGCTTTAGCAATATGGAACAGGCACCGCAGTCGCCCTCAGCGCAGCCCTCCTTGGTGCCTTTTGCACCGAGATGATCGCGCAGCAGATCAAGCACGGTTGTGTCGGGACGAACGGCGATTTCGACGGGTTGCCCGTTCAATACAAAACTGATTGCGTCTGACATTTGCGCTCCTTTAGGCGCAATTGAATCCGATGCAGGAGTTCGCGTCAATGCGGAGTTTCAGGCAGCTTGCATAAAAAACCGCGCTCAAGGCGCGGTTTCAGTGTGTTTGATTGGTTGCAAAACCTATTTTCGCGAGAACAATGCAGTCACGGCCGGCACGATTGCTGACGCCAGGGCTGCTTTGACCAGATCTGTCACGATGAACAAACCAACACCGTAGGCCCAAGCCTTTTCAAAACCGAACAGATTTACCAAGTGCACGTACCCAAGAGCCAGAATAACAAACTCAGCAATCAGCATAGCGCCAAACAGCTTGATGGGATTATTTCCCCAACCGCGATCCGCTGCAGAACCGATGATATAAGAAGCAACGAGAAAACCCAGCAGGTACCCGCCAGTTGGACCGGCCATATAGGCCAACCCTGCGCCGCCGGTGAATACGGGAAAACCCAATGCGCCCTGACCCAAGTAAAGCAACAGCGTGGCAACAGCCAATTTACGTCCATAGGCTGCTGAAAGCGCAAAGATGGCCAGCGTCTGTAGTGTCGCCGGGACAGGATAGAACGGTACCTTGATTTGCCCCGCAATGGTTATCAGCATGGAGCCTGCCAGCGCGAGCAGGATGTAAAACACAATACGCATTGCGTTTTCCTGCGGCAGCGCCCGATAAACCAGTGCTTGGGTGGAATTGATTAAAGCCATCTTCTGTTCCTGTCTTCCATTCATGAACACGTTATTGGTTTGCGTGTTTTGATACACGTTAGTACAAGGCTATATCTATATGAGACAACGTCAGCAATACCACAAAGGTCAAGTTCCCTCATCAAAATGGCGAAGACACAGTTGTTTGACAGGGTTTTTGAACCCAATCATGGCCACGCAGTGCCTGTGGCAGATAAAATCATACGCCTGACCTGTGAAAACCAGGGACCGTTCACCTTCAAGGGGACCAATTCCTACATTGTCGGCAACGAAAGTTTGGCTGTGATCGACCCAGGCCCAACAGACGCAATCCATCTGCGCAATCTGTTGCAAACTATCGGTGATCGGCCGGTGAGCCACATATTCATCACACATACGCACGCGGACCACTCGCCGCTGGCAGCAATTCTCAAAGAGCGCACAAACGCGAAAATTGTTGGCGCTGCACCGCATCACGCGGCGCGGGCTCTGCATTTGGGCGAAATCAACGCCCTGGATGCTGCCGCCGATCGCGAATATACACCTGATCAAGTCCTTGAAGATCAGGACACGATCGATGGCGATGGTTGGTCAATTCAGGCGGTTACCACGCCTGGACATACAGCAAATCATCTTGCCTTCTCTCTTGCGGGCACCGATACGCTGTTTTCGGGCGACCATGTCATGGCCTGGTCAACCACAATCGTAGCGCCTCCCGATGGATCGATGAGCACCTATATGGAATCACTGGACAAGATGCTGGAACGCGATGATGCGCTTTATCTGCCTGGGCATGGCGGCGAAATCAGCCATATCGCCCCCTTTCTGCGTGGCCTCAAAGCGCATCGTAAAATGCGCGAGCGGGCGGTGGTAGAGCGCCTAAAAAAGGGGGATCGCACCATTCAGAATATGGTTGGTGAAATCTATCGCGACACGGATGTCAGATTGCACGGCGCAGCGGGTCTCTCGGTCTTCGCTCACTTGGAAGATCTCATTGAGCAGGGCCGTGCTTCTTGCGAAGGACCACCATCGCTGACAGCGGAGTACTTTGCGCTCTAGGCCAAGTCAGCGCGTTGCGACAGCGAACGCATGGGATTTCCGCTAACGTACAATTTGACCAACAAGATTGAAATCGACACCCGCAATAAAGTCGCGGATCGTTCCTGCATTTGAGCCCAAATCGTGGCTGACAAATTGAGACTGGGAGCGCAGGTCGACAAAAGTCGTTTCACCTTCGTCAGTAATGCGCACAATGATTTGTTTCGGCATGCCCAACAGTCTTGATTTGTGAGCAAACTCAATGAAAATCTCATCATTGGCGCCCACGCGCCCGCGTCTGGCAATAGTCTCCCATCCCCTTTCTTCAGCCAATAGCAGCACTTGCTCCAAAATTGAGTCGACGGTTGCGCTGTAACGTCTTCCTGTGATGTCCGGATAGCCGTCAACAATCTCTCCGGCCACAACCGTGGCTGCATTGTCACCCAACAGTCTGAGCTCGGTCTGAAATACAGGCGGTGCGATGAGATCGGTGGACACATCAGTAACACTGGGACGTGTCAAAGCCAGCGCTGCGGCATAAATATAAGGTGCGGCAACTATGGCGACGATAAACAAAGCCCAGGTCGCACGACGCCCACCTCGCTTGCCCTTCACCCATAAACTGCGAAAAGCAACAAATACAAACACAAGCGCTAGCAGTGCAATCAAAGCCACAAACGCGAGCAGAACCAAAAAGGTTGGAGTATCCACGCTTTCGCCGCGGTGCGCCAAGATGGATATCAGCGCCAGCACTGGAACAAACACAGCAATACGCAGTGCCCATTTGGCCGCTTTGGATGGCTTCCTGCGTGGCAATGGCTTCATTTAAGGTGTGTTCCCGTTAACCAAGATTAACAAATCTCTGAGGCAATGCGTTACTTCGTGGGCGCCCCGGTTGTAAAGTGCCGATGGGGATGCTGCCTTATCTTGGCCCGATTTTATCGTTTGTCTGGACTTGCTGGGGTTGAGTAATGATTGGCAGGTACCCATGAATGTAAGCGTAATTACCGAGTTAGACCGCTTAGACGTAACGAACTGGCCCCCAGAATCCTCAGCTGAATCAAACAATTCAAGCCATCTGAGGGCTATTGAATTTGAACTTGCCCTTGGAACTGAGGATATACGAGCAAACGGATTTACTGCCTGCATTGAGACCGCAGCAAAGGCATCAGATTTTACGCCCCTGTTCAACATTCCAGCGGTGCCTGGACATGATTGGCAGCGGCTTGCGGCTGTTGGTGCAGTCGACAATGGCAAGCCTGTTTTTGTCTTTGTGGCCCTTAACGATGCCGGTGACCGTATTGAAATTCAGCCAGACATGACTTCAGCGCCGCATATTCTGGCGTTCGCTGAAGCTTATTTCCAGTTGATGCTGTGTCAGTCATCCACTAATGAGGCAATTGCTGACTGAGCGGCAGCAAGTCGCGCAATCGGCACTCGATACGGCGAACAGGAAACATAGTCGAGGCCAAGATCTTCGCAGAACGCGATAGATGTCGGGTCCCCGCCATGTTCGCCTGTGATTCCAAGCAAGATGTCTGGCCTTGATGCCCGGCCCTTCTTGGTCGCAAGGCGCATCAGTTCGCCCACACCTTCAATATCCAGATTAATGAATGGATCGAGTCCTACGACACCCTTTTGCAGATAAGTATTCAGGAATGTTGAAGCATCATCGCGCGAAATTCCCAATGTCGTTTGGGTAAGGTCGTTGGTGCCAAATGAGAAGAAATCAGCCGATTCAGCGATAAAATCAGCCCTGATTGCAGCGCGCGGCAACTCGATCACACTGCCCACAAGATAGTCTATGGTTTGCTCCTGTTCACGCATGACATCCGCTGCAATCGTATCAATGTGCGAGCGCAGGAATTGCAACTCAGCAACATAGGAAACCAGCGGCACAACAATTTCCGGGACGACCGGTTCTCCGGTCTCCTTGCCGGCAAGGATCGCGGCTTCAAAAATTGCACGTGTCTGCATTTCGGCTATTTCAGGATAGCAGATCGCCAAACGTACACCCCTATTGCCGAGCATGGGATTGATTTCGCGCAGTTCCTCCGCACGACGGGCGAGTCGTTCTACCGCAATACCCAGCCTTTTGGCGCTGGCGACCAAATCTTCTTCGCTCTTTGGCAGGAAATCGTAGAGCGGCGGGTCCACCAGCCGAATTGCAACCGGCTGGCCTTGCATTATTTCAAATAATTCAATGAAATCATCGCGTTGCATGGGCAGCAACTTGTCGAGTGCAGACCGTCGTTCCTCGGCCGTGTCAGCAATGATCATCTCTCGCATCACATCGGCTCTATCACCTTCGGTGAACATATGCTCTGTACGGCAAAGTCCGATACCATCAGCGCCAAATTGCCGTGCAACAATCGCCTCCTTTGGGGAATCTGCGTTTGTGCGCACCTTCATGCGGCGTTCAGCGTCGCTCCATTCCATGAGTGTTGCAAAATCACCTGCCAATTTGCTTTGGATCATCGGCAATTCGCCCTTGAGCACTTCACCGGCATTTCCGTCGATTGTGAGCAGATCGCCTTCCCGCAAAATCGCGCCACCTGCAACCAGCGCCTTGTTGTGGGGATCAATACGCAAGCCGCCTGCACCAGTGATGCATGGTTTACCCATGCCCCTGGCCACAACCGCAGCGTGGCTGGTTGTGCCACCGCGTGATGTCAGAATCGCTACCGATGCATCCATACCGTGAATATCGTCAGGGCTGGTTTCTGGGCGGATCAGAATGACGGCTTTACCTGCTGCCCTGGCGGCTACCGCATCGGTTGAAGAAAATACGATCTGCCCGCTTGCTGCGCCTGGTGATGCGGGCAGTCCGCGCGCAAGTATCGTGCGTTCGGCAGCGGGATCGATCGCTGGATGCAACAATTGATCCAGAGATGAGGCATCGACACGCATCAAAGCATTTTTGCGCGTGATCACGCCCGCATCAGCCATTTCGATGGCAATTCGGATCGCTGCGGAAGCCGTACGCTTACCAGCGCGGGTTTGAAGTAGCCAAAGTTTTCCATTTTCGACTGTGAATTCAACATCTTGCATGTCACCAAAATGCTGTTCCAAATCATCAGCTAGACGCATCAGAACACTGTAGGCTTCAGGCATGCGCTCCTGCATGGAAGCGCCTGGTCTGTCTTCGGCGGCGCTCAGCGGGTCCGGGGTGCGGAATCCCGCGACAACATCTTCCCCCTGCGCGTCGGCAAGAAACTCGCCGTAGAGTTTGTTCTCACCAGTTGACGGGTTGCGTGTGAATGCTACTCCAGTCGCTGAATTCTGACCTGAATTGCCAAACACCATGGCTTGAATCGTAACCGCTGTGCCCCATTCTTCGGGGATGTTATGCAGTGCGCGGTAAGTCGCCGCGCGCGGATTGCTCCAGCTCTTGAACACCGCCATGACAGCGCGCCACAATTGTTCATGAGGATCTTGCGGAAAGCTTTCGTCCATTTCGTCGAGAATAGCAGCCTTGTAGGCTTGCACGATGCCGATCAGCGCTGAAGCGCTCAGTTCATTGTCGCGGGTCGCCCCCTCTTTTTCGCGGGCCTGGTCCAGAATGTCCTCGAACACACTATGATCGAGGCCCAGCACCACTGTGCCGTACATCTGAATAAACCGGCGGTACGTGTCATAGGCAAAACGCTCGTCGCCGGTAAATCGCGCCAGCGCCTCAACGGTCGCATCATTAAGGCCCAGGTTCAGCACTGTATCCATCATGCCAGGCATAGAAGCGCGCGCACCAGACCGAACAGAAACCAGAAGGGGATTTTCGAGATCGCCAAATTTCTTTGCGCTCATCATTTCGCAATATTTCATTGCGGCGATGACCTGTTCGCGCACGCGTTCGGGAATTGCATGTTCCTTCAGCGTTCGATTGCAGGCATCTGTTGTGATTGTAAATCCGGGCGGCACCGGCAATCCAATACGGCTCATTTCGGCCAGATTAGCGCCTTTGCCGCCTAGAAGTGGAACATCAGACTTGGAGCCTTCCGCCATGCCGCCGGCAAATGTGTAAACCCATTTTCGCATCGTGTCGGTATTCTACATCCGGTTTACAAGCGGCGCGTGGCACCAGGGATCTTCAGTATATGGGTCAAAGGTGCTCGGCGCTAGGTCAATTGGTCCCTTCAACACCGATTCTCCAACCAACTTATCCAACCCGCAAGCAACAGCAGTAAAATCTCCGGCAATGCCAATTGACCGGAGCCAACATGGATATTTCGAGCAGAGACTACAAGCGCGCTTTCGAAGCCTATTTGCGTTATGGCACGCCGCTTGATCTGTCACTTAAACAAGAGCCCACTACCACGCATTATATCTGGCGAACACGCAAAGACGGTAAAGTGCGTCCAGAACACGCAGCCAATGAGGGAAAAGTTTTTGCCTGGGATAACCCGCCACCCACCGGTCATCCGGGCGATGATTATGGCTGCCGGTGCACGGCGGAGCCATATCAGGCGGAGATTGAAGAGGCATTTAGTATAGAGCTACACAATGTAGCGGACAGAGGGCCTGCATGGACAAGTTTTGACTACAGTTGGCATTATTTCTTTGGGGCAGGCAAAGATGTAACTCTGCGCGAAACAGGCAATCTGCAAAAAGTCGTTGCTGAATATCGCCGCATTGCCATTGATGAACCCAAAAGGCTTCCCGGTCAAATCGCGAACAAGGCGAGAAAAAACATTGGCAAGACGTTCGCATGCTCATTTGGCAGGCCTTACCCAATGAGACATATTATTTTTTCTTTAGGCGATACAACGATTTCTGGAGAGATTAAAGGACATTGCCAAGAAATCGACAATCTACTGCTCATCGCGGGAGAGATCACATTCAAGCTTTATGATGAATTTCGTGATCCCCTTAGCATTGGCGCTGTGCTTGATCATTTCGGCATCCATCCCCTCATTGACGAAATCATCACGGGTGCCATTGCCGATGGCGTGCGTGACACTGCCAGAATAGGCGCTCATATTCGCGCTAAGATCGGCGATGTCATTTATCGCGTCTTGCGCGGATATATTGAGGATCGTATCAAGCAAATAGAACGTGAATTTCTACTTCCGCGGGTACCTCGTCTCAAGAAAAACACGCCCATCAGCAAATATATCATCCAAAAGGATCTTCGAGAACTTCCATTAAGCCAATATTATGAGTTGCTTGATCAATGGCGTGGCACCGTAACCGCCAAAATAAATGTAGAAAGACTAACAAGCCGATTTACAGAATAGAATGCCTCACTCTCTCAAGAAACAACATGGATATCAAAATGGGCGCAACTTGGATTCTTCTATTGCTGCTTGCTATGTGCGCGCTTCTGGCCAAGCTCTTCGGAGTACTTAGGGGGGGAAGCATCTTTCTGGGGTTGTTTGTTTTGCTGATTGCCTTTGTCAATATGGGCATGCGCCACACTTGTGTGGTTATGTCCAATGGTCTGCTGATCGGTCGTGCGACTGTTTTCTCGCAAATGTACGCGGATGAATATGGGTCACCTGATATTGCAATTAAACATCCCGATGGACGCTTGGTTCGCCGCGGGGATGGTTCGATTAATTTTTATGATCAAGAATCCGTTGGTGGCGACTACCCGGGCAGCATTGGCCACAGAACCAATAGGTTTATCTACATCAAAAATGTGGGGCTGCTGCTTGAATCAGAAGAGCCTGACCGCTTCCAATTTTATTGGGATCAGAAAAAGCGGCCCATACCCGAGCCCTCTAGCGTAATCAAAGGACAGTTAAAACCAAACAAATTTCAACGGCGAAAGGATGTGGATATAGATGGGCGTCAGTGGAAAGGCGACTACGACACATGGCTGTGGGCCGACGGCGCTAGCAGCAATCTCTATCTTTTATATTCATTTCTGTACTCAAATCCCAAAAACAGGCGCAATTGGTGTACAACGGCCTGGTTCAAACCATGATAATCAATGAAGATGATCATAGCGTTTCAGATCTTTTGCCAAATTGCATTTAGACAGAGACTCAATGCATAGTTGAACCTTTACCTACACAATCTGGTCGTTCTGACCGCATCCAACCACGCATTATATCTGGCGAACACGCAAAGACGGAAAAGTGCGGACCACCACGCACCAGAGCCTGTTCCATTTTGATGGAATTGCTGCACCCAGATTTCTTTAGTGGTTGCAAAGCCAAAACCAGTCTCGGCGTTTCAATCGAAAGCCGAAACGTTCTAACTTGCTTCACGCAGATCTTCGGCCTGTTGCAAGTCGACGGAGACCAGTTGGCTGACGCCCTGCTCTTTCATGGTGACGCCAAACAAGCGATCAACCCGTGCCATGGTGATCGGATTGTGCGTGATGATGACAAAGCGCGTGTCGGTTTCCTTGCTCATCTGGTCCATCAAATCACAGAAGCGCTCAACATTGTGGTCATCGAGCGGTGCATCAACCTCGTCGAGCACGCAGATCGGTGCCGGGTTGGTCAGGAAGACAGCGAAGATCAACGCCAGGGCAGTCAATGCCTGCTCACCACCGGACAGAAGCGTCATGGTCTGTGGCTTCTTGCCAGGAGGTCGGGCCAAGATTTCGAGCCCTGCGTCAAGCGGATCCTCGCTTTCGACCAACTGCAGTTCGGCGGTACCGCCACCAAACAGGTGTGTAAACAGCTTCTTGAAATGCCCCTGCACTTCCTCAAACGCAACCAGAAGGCGTTCTCTGCCCTCCTTGTTGAGCGAAGAAATCGCGGACCGCAGCTCCGCGATGGCCTGAACGACATCTTCACGTTCCTGGGTAATCAATCCAAAGCGCTCCGACAGCTCAGTTTGCTCTTCTTCTGCGCGCAGGTTCACCGCTCCGAGGCGCTCACGCTCAATTTTGAGACGCTCGAGACGCTTTTCGGTTGGTTCCACCTCAGGCAGAGCGTCATCTGCAGAAAGACCGGTTTGTTCAAGGGCCTCATGCGGCTGACAGTTCAGCGTCTCTGCGATGCGGTTTTCAATGTCTGTTCGTCGCTCGGTTGCCGCCGCCAGGCGCTCTTCGGCTCGCGCGCGCCCTTCGCGCGACGTCGATAGATCCTGAATGGTAGTCCTTGCAGCCCTGTCTGCTTCAGCTGCCACCGATTCGGCCTTGGCCAATTGATCAG
>CAJHZC010000209.1_pt1 | contig 44896 bp, 39 predicted proteins | sample 9198911 | NCBI WGS metagenome assembly CAJHZC01 (sample SAMEA7708336, study PRJEB35096) | sediment metagenome | biome: marine neritic benthic zone biome [ENVO:01000025]; feature: sediment [ENVO:00002007]; material: shallow marine sediment [ENVO:03000034] sea grass bed [ENVO_01000059] ...
CATATGAATCGAGTTGACATTAATCTTTGGAAAATACGAATTCTACGGTTCGAAGATATGTCTCAAGTTGTAGTGCGTTCAATGCTTACAGGCAAGCAGGTGACATTCAAACAATATGTCGTCGACCGCATGTTTTTTACGCTTTCGGTGTCCGGGTGGCATGCCGGGGCGCAAAGGCGGCAATTTGATGCGCGATGAATTTTGCTCACTCATCTGCTGCTGCATTCTTGCCCGGTAGCGTGCCAGGCGCCGTGCCTGTCTGGGCAAATCATCGAGCGCGGCCTTGAGCGCGGCAAGACGTTTGGCCAATCGGGTGGCATCGATTTTTTTGTCGCGATTGCCCGCAGCCGACGTTGGGAAAGCAACAGGTGTGATGCCGGGTAGGCTGATGCGCGGTGCGGTTTTTGCAAAGGTGCGGCCGGGATTTGCGAAAAACTGCTTGCGCGGATCGATAAGCCTGAAGCTTGGCTGATTTGATCCTTCGGCTTTCCTGAAGCGCCCGAAGTCGGGCCTCGCAGCCGTCTGTCGCAGGAATGGAATTTTGCCATTGCGCGCGGCCATGATGATCAGGCGGCGCGTTGCCGCTTCAGCGGGGCGCAGGACCTTAAGCAGACTGCGGTGCACCGATTTTGCGACCATCAGGCGCGCGGCAGGATTTGCCGGCGTCAGACCGGCCAACGCAAACAGGGCAGCGACAATGCCGATCAGCGCTTCCCGGTTTTTCTTGATGACCAATTCCCAGTCCATCTGCAGCCCCTTCGGTTCGAACCGGCATTATCGGCCAGGGCGTAAAGACGTTGCATAGAAATTGCCGGGAAGGCCGGAAATTGGGTAAAGGGCGGCAGATTTATCGAACGGAGAGGGGGTTAACCCAACACATCCTTCAAGTTTTCTTCCAGGCTGTGGGTGTGAAAGCCGCTGGCCTGTTTGAGGGCCTGGTAGTCTTGCCAGGCTTTTTGCCGGTCGACTTTCTCGGATTTCCTGCCGGCCAGCATGACGTTTTTGGCGGTGTGTTCGAGCGGGGTGAATTCGAGAAACTTCACTTCATAGCCGAGCGCGCGGAGCAGAAGCGCTCTGGCCGTATCGGTGATCAGATCGGCCTGCCTGCGCCTCATCAGCGGGAACTGGTTCAATTCATCAAAGATTGTGCCAGCGTCGCCGATCTGGCGGGATATTTCTGCCTGGCAGCAGGGTGCGCAGAATACATATTTCATGTTGGCGCGCACGCCCATGGCCAGCGCATCGTCTGTGGCCGTATCGCAGGCGTGCAGCGCGATGAGGATGTCGATCTGTTCGACCTTGCTCTGGTCGATCTGTGCATTGATGAATTTCAGTCCCGCAAAGCCGACATCGCTCGCAATCTCATTGCATAGAGCGATGACATTGTCCTTGATGTCGATCCCGCGACCAACAGGCTGATGCTGCGCACGGCTGGCCACATAGTCGTAGGTCGCAAAAGTCAGATACCCCTTGCCACAGCCCAGATCGACAATGCTGATTGGCCTGTCAGCCTCCTGAACAAATTTGCCGATATCGCGGTCGATAATCTCGACAAAATTGGCGATCTGGCGAAATTTCGGGTGGTACTTTTTGACAATTCTGCCGGTTTTGTCGGTGACGCCCAAACCCTGAAGATAAGGGCGGCTTTCGTTCAGCACATAGTGTTTGGACCTGTTATGCGTCGGAGCGGCGTCGCGCATTGTTGGCTTTGCTGCATAGAAGCGCGGTTCGCCTTTGCGGTTTTCGGCGTAATGGTAGTCCCTGGTGGCGGTGAACAGCGCCGCAGCGCGAAAGCCCATCATCGGCCCGGTCTTGATCTTGTCGATCAGGGTTGCGGCGTCCAGTTCAAATGTCTCAGCCTCTTTGCGGTCGCTGCTCTGGTGCCGGATCAGCTGTTTTTTGCCGCCCTGAACCAGCTCAAAACTTGCTTTTGCCTTGTCGTTGCCTTTGCCAGCTGCAGCAAAAGTGACCCGCTTGAACGAGCCCTCGTTCAGCGATTGCCCAAGAGTGTCCAGAAAGCGCTTCTGTTCGGGTTTCATGCCTACTCCCGCCAAAATGCCGGGCTCAGCAGGACGAGCATGGTGAAGAGCTCCAGGCGACCGAGCAGCATCATGAAGGACAGCACCCATTTGGCGCTGTCGGCCAGTGGCGAGAAATTGCCGGTGGGGCCGATCACATCGCCAAGGCCGGGGCCAACATTCGACAGAGCCGTGAGCGCGCCGGAGACCGAGGTCACCAAATCGGCGCCTGTCAGCGCAACGAGCAGCGTGCCAACGCCTACCAGCACGCCAAAGGTACAAAAATACATCAGCGTGACGAACTGAATCTGTTGGTTGACGGGTACTGATCCGCTGCGAACAGGGCGCACGGCATTGGGGTAGATGAAGACTTCCAGCGCGCGCTTGACGATCCCCATCAGGACGATCCACCGCGAAGCCTTGATGCCGCCGGTTGTCGAGCCCGAACACCCGCCCATAAAGGTCGCGATCAGCATCAGGCCCGCAGCGAACGGACCCCAAAGCATGTAGTCGGCATTGGAATAGCCGGTGGTGGTGATGATCGACACGACATTGAAAATCGAGTGAGCAAGGGCTTCCGAACCGTCCAGCACACCTGTTCGCTGCAGTTGAATGGTCAGGATGATGGCGAATGTGAAAGTGTAGAGCAGAAAGAACAAGACCTGATTGTCGCGAAAACTCTCAAAACGGCCACGCAATGCCATCACGATAATGATTGTAAAGGGTACCGCGCCGATGAGCATAAATATGATGGCGACCCAATGCAGATTGTCATTGAAGAATGCAAAAGACCGGTCATGGGTAGAAAATCCGCCTGTCGACATGGTGGTCATGGAGTGATTGATCGCGTCAAACGCGCTCATGCCAAACCAGGCATAGAGAATGGCGCACAGCACGGTAAGCGCGGTGTAGATCAGCACGACTGAGGTGGCATAGGTTGAGAAGCGGGCAAATGGGCGGTCATATCGGTCTGATGATTCAATCTTGAAGAAGGACGAGCCGCCAATCTTCAGGAAGGGCAGAATAAAGAGTCCCAATACGATCACACCCAGCCCGCCGATCCATTGCAGCATGGAGCGCCACAGCAATATGCCGGGCGGCATGGTGTCCAGGCCCGATAGCACGGTAGAACCGGAGGCCGTGGCGCCCGAGACTGCTTCAAAGAAAGCATCGGCCAAAGAGATCTCGAGCGTTGAAAGATAAAATGGCAGCGTGGCGCAAATGGCAAAGGTCAGCCACAGCATGTTGACCAGCAGAAAGGTAAAGCGGGTCGACACGACGGGCGGGCCGCCGCGGGTTGCCACCGCCATCAGGGCCGCAGCTCCGCCTATGCCAGCCGATGATGCTGCAAAGACTTTCCAGTCGGCGTTTGACAGGTACAAATCCACCAGACCGGGAATCAGCATCATTGTGGCGAGGTAAAACGCGAATATTGCGCAAATATGGACCGCGTTGCGCAGCATTGTGCTGTTCATCTATGCGCCGGGCTCCGTTTGTTTCGTCTGGCGAATTGCCAATCCTTATCGCAAAACTGGCAATATAAACAAAGCGCGTATACACCCCGTGCACAGGCATTGCCAAAAGATTTCGTATTCAAGGTTAGTGGAAAACGGTGCGATGAGCGAGTTTGCAGATGGTGTGGCAAATGCGGCTGAAGCCATGCGGGCATTGTTTGGCAGGATTTTACCGACAACGAACTGGTTGAGGGATTGCTGACTTAAAGTCTGTCACACTTTGATTGAATCGCTGAGCCTGGATTTGTTGCATGTTATCAATGCTCAATTCATTGGCAGCTTTTCAGTCAAAAGCTGAAACGCTCTGGTTCAAATCATCTCGTGATCGTCGGACACAGGCGGCAGGTTTTTTCGATCGCCGTCGATATCGTGTCGTCTGGGCGGGATCTTACCGGATCTTGATAGCAGCACGGCAATTGCCCGCGTTCCTTCAAACTCAGAAAGGACGATCACCAAAATGGCGGTTATGGGCACGGAAAGCAGCGCGCCCGCTATGCCCCACAGCGACCCCCACATGGTCAAAGAAACCAGGATAACAAATGGGCTCAAATTCAGCGTACGGCCCATCAGATTTGGTTCCAGAAAACTGCCGACGAAAACCTGGCAGAGGATAAGCGCCAAAGCGATACCAATCACCCAGGTGGGGTCGCCAAACTGGACGATCGCAATGGCTACGGGGAACAGAACGCCAAGAAATGATCCAACATAGGGGACATAGTTCAACAGGGCGATCAGCACGCCCCAAAAGGCAGCAAAGTCCAGTCCGACAAGCGCCATCACTGCATAGCTGATCAGTCCCAGCACGAGGTTGACGAGCGTCTTGGCAGCCAGATAATTGCCGATGCGTTCGTTGATGATGGTGATGACTTCGGCGATCCGCTCGCTCGATGCTCTATCATTGGTTATGCGCTGAAGCTTGCGGGCAAAAGTCGCTCGCTCGGCCAATGCAAAACCGGTGTAGACCAGCACCACGAAGACAGAGCCGACCAGCACGGAAATGGAAGTGACCGTTGATGTTATCAAGCGCTGCAAACTGACGCCGCCCAACACGTCGCGACGAATGGTTTGCCAGGTCGGTTCGGTTTCAACCTCGAATTCCTCGCCGATCGCTTCAGCAACGCCCTGAATGATAGCAAGCAATTTTGCCTGGTAGGTGGGGGCAACAGCGACCAGCTGGTTGATATTCGATATGATCAGGAACACAAATGCAGTGACCACGGCCACGATCACCAGAATCGAGATCAGATAGCGCACAACCGCCGGAACCGATTTGCCGCCGACGGACAGGTATTTCATCCGTTCCGCCAGGGCGATGATGATATACGCCAAAATAATGCTGGCAATGACAGGAATAAAGATGTTTTGACCGATATTCAGGATCCAGCCGAGCATCAAAGCCAGCGCAAGGCCGAAAACGGTGTTGCGAAAGCGCTCGTGACGAATCTGTGGTTTCTGAATATTCATCGAGTTCAGATCTCCCATCCTTGCTATTTTGAAGATCAGCGCGTTTTAAGCAAGCTTGGCGATGGGATTATGTGCGATTAACACGCAATTTTGCGTTATCAGGGTTACCAGCGGCTGCAGTCGATAAGCTTGAAGGTCGAAAAACCGGGCCCACTTTCTCATGCACAGGTCCATTTGATCAGTGGTGGATGGCCCGATCGGCTAGAACTGTTTGAGCCAATCAGCAATGACTTGGGCGACTTCCTCTGTCTTGTTGGGTGATAGCGCATCGCCCGCGATAACATGATTGTATTGATCGTCTGCGCCTTCGACCAAATGCAATTGCGCCTCTGCACCCCAGCGATCCATGATCTGCTTTGAGACTGTGTTGTCGACCACGGTGTCGGCGTCAGAATAGATGAACAGTGCCTGCTTATCGATGTTTTCGACAGGCAAGGAACGCGCATGTTTGACCAGTGCTGCCATGGGGAAAACGGCGATGGTGGGATAGGTTGAGGTCCAGTACTTGGCGTGAAGCTCGTTTGTGACTTCAAATGACCGTTCCGCGCCGGCGATCAGCGGCAGCCACTGCCGTGCATAGGGCAGGGTCAACAAGGGGCTGGCCGCATTTTGCAATTTGAAGTTGGGTGAAATCAGAATATAGCCCGCGACCTTCTCTTTCAGGTCTGGATGCAGTGCAGCCACCGTGGCCAGTGGTGCACCGGTGGAGACGCCGACAAGGATGACTTTCTCGCCAATTCGATTGCCGATTTCTATGGCTTCTGCAACGTCATCAACCCAGTCCTGAACAGTTGCTTGTGCCATCGCGTCGCCATCTGCGCCGTGCCCTTCAAGCCTGGTATAGAACAAATTTGCATTGAGCGCTTTTGCTGCCAGGTCAGGCAGCGGACGCGTTTCGCCCTTGGTGGCTGAAAATCCGTGTATGTAGACGATTGAAAGCGGGGTTTTTGCGCGCGAATTGGGGAAAGCCCACACAATCTCCTTGGTCGCATGGGGCAGGGCATTGCCTACTTCTGCTTCGCTCGCAGCGAGATAGGCGTCCAAATCTTCTCCGATTTGCGAGGAGTCGAAACGCAAAGCTGTTTCAACGGGCTCGCGAGGTCCCAATACATACAATCCGCCACCACCAATGATTAGCAACAACAATAGATAGAAGAACATTTTCAGCTTGCTCCGCTTTTTTGCCTTTTGTGTTGCTGTGTTTTTGTTGTCAGACATATCTACGCTCCAAGCATTGACGAATGCGTAATAGCAAGCGCAATTGAATGCAATCCTTGACGGCAGCCAGCAGCGCTGTAGCAATAGGGAAAATGCAAGAGGGTAAGATGGCAGGATTTTTCAAGAAGATATTTGGTGGGGGTGACGGATCAGCAGCAAGCGATCCGGCGAGCGCCGAGCCAAATGAAGTTTACAAGGAAGTAGAAATCAGAGCCAATCCGGCGAAGGAATCTGGCGGGCAGTGGCGGGTAGCCGGGACACTGACAAAGGTCGTCGATGGAGAGCCGGTTGTTCGCCAATTTGTGCGTGCGGACCTGGTTCAGGATCAGAATGAAGCCATTGTTGCCAGTGTCAACAAAGCGAAATTGATCATCGATCAAAACGGTGACGGAATTTGGCGCGGCGATGCAGACCGGCCAGTCTGAACATTTGATATCCTTTTGATCCGGAATCATGTTATCTGCGTAAAATCTGCAACCGTTAATTGAAGAACAGAGCTTCTCACTATGAAATCATGCATTCGTATTTGCCTTGCAACAGTTGCATCGCTGGGCCTGTTGAGCGGTGTCTCGCACGCGAGTGATATCAGCCTGGGCGCAGGTGGCTTTGTCACAGTTGGTCCGGTTTATGAAGGTTCGGACGAATTTGAAGTGCGCGGATTTCCCATCATATTTCCAACATTTGGTGATGGCGGCGGTGAATCACGGCTGATCTTCCGTGGTCTCGATGACATTCGATTTGCTGCCTTCAGTCATTCCGGTTTTCGGGCTGGACCGTTGCTTGGTTACCGATTTGGACGCGATGCCGGAGATGCGGTCGAGTTGGGTGGATTGGGAAGCCCGGGCGACGGAATCGTCCTTGGCGGATTTGCGCAGTATGGATTTGGCGGTGCGTTTGCAGATGTCGCCTTCTCCAAGCAGGTGTCTGGGCAATCTGACAGTGGCTTCCTGGCGCAAATTGGCGCGGGTTATGATTTCGACATTACCGATCGTTTGAGCAGCCGCATCTATGCAGCCGGTACCTATGCATCGGAAGATTATATGGATCAGTACTTCTCTGTGACCGCTGCACAATCTGCTGCATCCGTCGCAGGATATCCGGTCTTCAATGCAAGCGCCGGCTTCAAGAATGTTGAGATCAATGGTTCAGTCAATTTCGCAGCGACTGAAATGCTCAGCCTGAGGGCGAGTGTCGGCTATTCACGGATTGTTGGCGATGCGGCAGATAGCCCAATTACCGTTTCAGATGATCAGTTCAGTGGTGGTCTGGGGCTGATTTACCGTTTTTGATCTGATCAAAGCCGTTTAAGCACCCTTTGCCAGCTCAACATCTATGCCCACATTGGGCCTATCAATCACGTCTCTGAGTGCAAAGCTGGAGTTGATTTTAACGACGTGTGGCAGTGCCGTCAGCCAATCACGGTGAATGCGCTCATAATCCGCCAGATCCTTGGCCGCGACCCGCATTGTATAGTCATATTCGCCACTCATCAGATAGCATACGAGAATATTCGGGCAACGCTTAACCGCAGCTTCGAATTCCCTTAGCGTCTCCTGGAATTGCCCTGAAAGTGAAATGTTGACGATCGCAATGAGCTCGTGCCCCAGCTCCTTGTTTGAAACCCGTGCGTGGTAGCCGCGAATGATCCCTGATTTTTCAAGCGTATCGAGCCTGCGAGAGCAGGCTGAAGCGGACAGTCCGACTTTTTCAGCCAGACTTGCGTTGGGGATTCGGCCATCTTGCTGCAAGGTCCGAATAATCGAGTAATCAATCATATCTAACTGCATTGACGCAAAAATCCTTCGCAAAATGTCCTTATGGCGCAATAATACACGAAAAATGGATGTGTGCAATTGTATCTTTGCAAGGACATTGCGCTCATTTTCAAGCATAATGAGCGCAACAGTTTTTATCGGGAGAATTACAATGCGCGTCGGTTGCCCAAAAGAAATCAAAAATCACGAATATCGCGTCGGTCTGACACCAGGCTCAGTGCGTGAGTATGTTGCTCACGGTCACGATGTCATCGTGGAAACAAATGCCGGTATTGGTATTGGTGCTGGCGATGATGCCTACAAAGCAGCGGGCGCCAAAATTGTCGCGACAGCCAAGGAAGTATTTGAGCAGTCAGACATGATTGTGAAAGTCAAAGAACCACAGCCCGTCGAATGGGCGATGTTGCGCGAAGATCAGATTCTGTACACCTATTTACACCTAGCACCGGATGCCGCGCAAACCAAAGGGTTGGTCGATAGCGGCTGTACGGCGATCGCTTACGAAACTGTCACTGACGACCGTGGCGGATTGCCGCTTCTGGCGCCAATGTCTGAAGTTGCTGGTCGTTTGGCGATCCAGGCATCTGCAACGGCCCTGCAAAAGGCAAATGGCGGCAGCGGTGTCTTGCTTGGCGGCGTTCCAGGCGTTCTGCCTGGCAAAGTGGTTGTCATCGGCGGTGGTGTCGTTGGTATCAACGCGGCGAAAATGGCGGCAGGCCTGGGTGCAGATGTCACGATTCTGGATCGCTCATTGCCGCGCTTGCGTGAGTTGGACGACATTTTCAATGGTCGGGTGAAAACCAGATATTCGTCGATTGAAGCGCTTGAAAGCGAAGTGTTCAATGCTGATGCGGTTATTGGCGCAGTGTTGATCCCCGGCGCTGCGGCGCCAAAACTCGTGACCCGCGAGATGCTTTCCGGCATGAAAAAGGGTTCGGTTCTTTGCGACGTGGCAATCGATCAGGGCGGCTGCTTTGAGACTTCAAAAGCAACGACGCACTCTGAGCCAACTTATGTCGTCGATGATGTTATCCATTACTGCGTGGCAAACATGCCAGGCGCGGTGCCGGTGACTTCCGCCAACGCTCTGAACAATGCGACACTGCATTATGGTGTTCTGTTGGCAGACAAAGGCCTGAATGCGATAGTTGAAAACCATCACTTGCGCAATGGATTGAACGTCCACCGCGGCAAGATCACAAATGCTGCGGTCGCCGAAGCACTTGGCTACGAGATGGCGGCTCCAGAGGCCGTTCTGAAAGTCGCCTAAACGCTGGAAATTAGTGAAAAACCGGCTCCTGGAGCCGGTTTTTTTCTGTCGTTTCTTGAGCGGATCGCGCAAAAACCGTCCATTTGCTGATTAGGTCACAATACCGGATTTCAACGCCAGATTGGCCAGTTCGTTTTCGGTTATTGGCTTGACCTTTCCGTTCGCCTGTCGTGTCGGCTTGAAACCCATTTTCTGATAGAGCGGCAGCGCTGCTGGATGATCGAGCGTGCATGTGTTGACCGTGATGCGCTCGGGATCATTGGCCCAACAGGCCTCGATTGCTGCGGACAGGAACCATTTGCCAAGGCCACGGCCGTGGACATGCGGCATTGTGCCGAAATAGGCCAAATCAGTGGATTTGGGCTTGGCACGATTGATCTCGAAGAATCCTGCCGGCGAACCGTCGACATAAAGCACCGTTATTTCCACATCCGTACTGTGAACGGCTTTTGCCAATGCAACGTCTGACAGGCGCAACCGCATTTCCCAATTCCAGTGAATGCCGACGTGGTAATACAGATAGCGATAGAAATGCAGTGGTATGTTCTGGGTAACCAGAAGCGCTGCATTCACATTGACCGGTCGCTGAATATGATGACTGAGCCGATCGGGCATTTCGAGATAAGTTACTGTTGTTTCAAGCGCTTGCGGGAAACCTTTGCCTGATTGATTCCGCTTTGGCCGTAACCAACTCATGCTATTTTCCCTTAACAATCGCAGTGTCACTGCGGCTGCCCCATTCTGACCAGGAACCATCGTACAGGCGAGAATCGTCGCGGCCCAAAGAAGCCAATGCAAGATTGATCACCGCTGCGGTAACGCCGGACCCGCAGGTTGTGACGATTGGCTTGGTCAAGTCCAGTCCATGACTTTCGATGGTTTGGCGGAGTGAATCGACATCTTTCAAGCTTCCATCTTCCACCAATTCAGTAAATGGCAAGCTTACTGCGCCCGGCATATGCCCGCTTTGTACGCCATCGCGTGGCTCTTCAACCTCGGCTGTAAACCGCGCTTCAACACGAGCGTCGACAATCTGTCCCTTGCCGCTGGATACGATGCCCATCATGCCGTGCAATTTCACCACCTGGCCATCATCATAAAGCGGAATAAACGCACTGGCAGCCGTCTTTGTCGGTGCATCCGTGACCGGGCGATCCGCCGCCTTCCATCGATCGAATCCACCGTTTAGTACGAAGACTTTGTCGGCACCAAATACGCGAAACATCCACCAAACCCGAGGGGCTGTGAACATGCCGGGCCCATCATAGACGACAATCGTGTCATGGCGACCAATGCCCATGGCGCTGGCATGTTCCTCAAAGATCAAGGGTGAGGGCAACGTGTGCGGTAAATCGCTGTCTGGATCGACTACTTCATCATGGTCAAAGAATATCGCGCCCGGAATATGAGCAGCGTCATATTCGGCGCGTGCATCGCGATTTTGCGCAGGCAGATACCAGGATCCGTCAATGATCACGACCCCTGGATCATACATATGCTCTTCCAGCCAATCGGCGGAAACGACAAACCGGCTTGTTTCTGTCATAGCAATACGCTCCTGTATGGACGCGAAACAGCTTACCTTAAGGGATGGATCTCGCGCTTACATTCCACAGCTAGGAGATTTTGTCAGATTCGGACGGGAACGCAATAAATGAATGGGAATGGGGTTGATCCCGGGTTGATACGGTGCTGAAAATTTGCGCCAATTCGAGCGGATGCTTTTTATGAATTGCCTTGATTTTGATCGTCCATATCGAGCGACATTAGCTTTTCCATGGCTCCCTCCACCGCGCTCTGCAGTTGCTCAGGGGAAACTGAGCGGTCTGTGAAATCCTTGGCAGGGTGCAACGCAAACTCTTCATCTCTGCTCAAAATCGCGGCGAGTTGGCCGTTGATATGGATTTCGCACGCAGCAGTTGAATCGTCCGTAGGATTGACCAATTTGTAGCTTATGGCGTGGCTCATTTCGTTGCACCCCTGTTCATTAACCAGAAAATCCGGTTCAGTTTTTGCACCAAATACCGGTGATCACGCCTCTTCGTCCTCGAACGGAACCGCAATATTGACCTGTTTTTCCATCCATTGTGGTACAGGCAGGCCCTTATCTCGCAAAAAGTCGGGATTGTAGATCTTCGATTGATAGCGATTGCCGTAATCACACAAGATGGTCACGATCGTATGGCCAGGACCGAGATCTTTTGCCAAACGCATCGCACCAGCAATATTGATACCCGTTGAAAGGCCCATCACCATGCCTTCCTCTTCAACGAGGGCGAAAATGATATCCAGCGCGTCGCTATCCTGAATCTGATAGCTGAAATCAGGGGTGAACCCCTTTAGGTTTTCTGTGATCCGTCCTTGCCCGATACCTTCCGATATGGAGCCGCCATCGGATTTCAGTTCGCCCGTTGTAAAATATGAATAGAGTGCAGCGCCCATCGGATCAGCAAGGCCGATCTTTACATCTGGGACCGAAGCCCGCAGGGATTGCGCTACGCCGGCCAGCGTTCCGCCAGACCCGCAAGCGCAAATGAATCCGTCCACTTTGCCGTCCAGATCACTGATTATCTCAGGTCCAGTGGTTTCAACATGTGCTTGTCTGTTGATCGCATTATCAAACTGGTTTGCCCATATAGCCCCATTTGGTTCGGTATCATTGAGCTGTTGAGCCAAACGGGCAGAAACCTTGATGTAATTGTTCGGGCTGCGATAGGGCTTGGCCGGCACTTCAATCAGCTCAGCGCCCAGCAGCTTGAGCGCGTCCTTTTTTTCCTGACTTTGGGTCTCGGGGATCACGATGACGGTGCGATAGCCCAAGGCTTTGGCAACCATCGTCATGCCTATGCCTGTATTGCCGGCTGTTCCTTCCACGATAACGCCACCTGGCTTCAATAGCCGGCGCTTTTCTGCATCCCGAATGATAAACAATGCCGCTCGATCTTTTACCGATTGTCCAGGGTTGAGGAACTCACATTTGCCATAAATTGTGCAACCGGTTTCCTCTGAGGCTCGCTTCAATTTCACCAAAGGAGTGTTGCCGATCAGATCGATGATGGAAGAGTTCATGATATTAACCTTTTTGCTGGGCGCAAAATAGGTGTGCGGCTTTGAGGGGGCAAGGTAATTTTGCTATGGAATCAGTGTATTTTACGATTTATTTGCCATGTCAGGGTAATAATGAATAAGTAGTTTTTACACTGATCCGAATTGCATCCAGGTGCGTAGATATGTCAGATAAAGCCCATAAAGCGTGGACGGCGCTTGCGGGACGTTTTTGAAAGATGCAGTTGTGACAAACAATTTTGAAACGATAGACAGCCTTTTAAGCGGCTATGTCGCTGGAGCCCTGCCAAGACCTTTGCAGGTCTTGATGGCCTCGCAAATGGAGATTTCCGACAAGCATCACGTGTTTGTCGACGGGCTGGAATGTGCGGCCGGTGCTGAGCTGGAGCAAATGGAACCGGTTGAGCTCTCCAAACGCGACTCGGCGCTTGATGCGATTTTTGCGTCCAGTGCAGATGATGAGATAACGGTTGAGGCAAAACACTCTTGTGCAGTTCTGCCTGAAGCTCTTCATGACTTCGTGGGCTATGATGTTGATAACATTCCATGGAAAACCAAGATGCCCGGCTTCAAGGAATTTGAGCTTGGCGACATCGATGGCTGCCATGTGACAATGTTTTGGATCAAACCTGGTCGTACCGTGCCGATGCATACGCATGAGGGCATGGAGCTTTCGCTGATCGTTCAGGGTGCATTTACCGATGAGCGTGGTCACTTTGGCCGCGGCGACATTTCGATTGCCGATGAGAATGTGGAACATCGTCCAACCGCTGACGTGAGTGAACCTTGTATAGGGTTTGCTGTAACAGATGGTGCTCTGAGACTGACGGGTCCTTTGCATCAAAGGATCGGAGATATTCTGGGCGTCGGCTAACAGCACGACATTATTGGAAACCATTTGGGCTCTTATGGCGTATGTCATAAGAGCCTTTTTGTTGCATTCAGGAAGTTTTGATGGATTTGTATCGAATTAAGCCCGGCGATGGCGTTGTGTGGATCACAGGTGCGAGTGCGGGTATCGGTCGTCAGTTGGCGCTCCAGATGGTCAAAGAGGGTTATAGCGTTGTTGGTAGCGCTAGAAATGCCGACGCCTTGGCTGAGCTGGGCGAGGAAGTCGCCGATGCCAAGGGGCGATACTTCAGCGTTCCCGGCGATGTGACGAATAAGGAAGACATGCAGGCCACTGTCGCCAAAATTGAGCAGGATTTCGGTCAAATACGGCTGGCTGTGTTCAATGCTGGCAATTACTGGCCCACGCCCGGAGAGGCGATGGACATAGAAGCTTACCGGAAGAATTATGAGGTCAATCTATTTGGTGTTCTAAACGGGCTTGTGCCGGTCGTAGAGCGCATGAAGGGTCACGGCAAAGGGCAGATTGCGCTTGTTGCCTCTGTGTCCGGCTATACAGGCCTGCCGGCCGCCTCTGCTTACGGCTCTTGCAAGGCTGCGCTGAACAACATGGCTGAATCACTCAAATTTGATTTCGACAAGATGAACATCCGGATTCAGATCGTCAATCCCGGCTTTATCGACACGCCGCTAACCGGGAAGAACGAGTACGATATGCCTTTTCTGATGCCTGTCGACAAAGCGGTGGATCGCATGGTGCGCGGATTTGAGCATGGCGGGTTCGAGATCACATTCCCACGGCGATTTACCTATATTCTGAAAGTGCTGCGCTTGATGCCGCACAGTGTCTATTTTTGGTTGATGAGAAGGGCGACGGGCTGGAAAACCAGAAAGCTGGACTATCGGGACACAACACCCGCGAAGATTGAACGCTAAGTCCGGTCTTGTTTCGCTAGACCGATGCGTGTTGGACCGGATCGCCAGCGCCTTCTATTTGACGCCTCAACTCCTTTTGTTTGGCCTCATCAAGCGGAAAGTTCCAAACAAGCGTGATAGCCCCCAGCTTCAATACAGCAGGCACCCAAGCATAGGTTATCGCCAGGGCGGTGAGCGCGGTGCCGGTTTGAGGCGCATCGCTGTCGGGTTGAAAGCCAAAGGCGCCCAGCAGCGGAAATGCGAAGCCAACAGCTAAGGCAAGCGACAGTTTTGTTGCCAAGCTCCAAGCTGCAAAATAGGTGCCAGACCTTTGTTCTCCGGATTGAGCCGTATCAATATCAATGACATCAGCTTGAATTGCGGGCGGAATTGAGAGGTCGAAAGCCACCAAAAAACCGGTGAGAGCTGAAATAATGGCAAAAGCCAGTATATCGCCTTCAGAAAGCAGCGGTGTGAACGCAAAGATGATTGTCGCGGCGAGCATGCCGTACGCCCACGCCCGGTGTTTGGACGTGCGTCGCGCAAGGTAATTTGCCAGCGGAATGCCGGCGATCCCGCAAAGAAAATACAAAAACAACAATGGCCCACGCATATCCGGCGCGCCCAGATAGTCCGAAACAAAGTACAGGAACAACGTGGCGGGGATGCCATTGGCCAAACCATTGATGAAAAACGCTGCGATCAGACGAACAAAAGGTCCGTTGCCTCTCAAATATTTGAAGCCGGCCAGCAATTGGACCTTCTGCCTTGAATGCTCGATTGGCTCCGGCACTTTCCACACCGTCAGAAAACCGAACAGTGGCAAGGCTATTGCAACAAATACTGCCAGCAGCGCCAGACCATGAAATTGCTCGGCATTTTCGGTACCAAGCGCGAAGGGAAGGGCGATCGCAATCAAGGTGCCGGTGAGCGTTAGCGCTTCCCGCCAACCTACGATGGTGGTACGGGTCTGATAATCTCCCGCCATTTCAGCGCCCCACGCATAAAATGGAATGAGCGCCGCGGTGTAGCCTATCGATAAAACACAGCCCCAAAACGCCAGATAGAGCGCCGTTGCATCTATCGGGGGCCAGAAAATCATCAACGCAGCGAGCGCGGTGATGGGCAAGGACAAGGCAAACAGCGTGCGTCGGCGACCGAAGCCGATTCTGAGTTTGTCAGCACCGATGCCGATGATGGGATCATTGACGGCGTCGATTATTCTGACCAATAGAAGCGCTCCGCCAACAGCACCGAGAGACAGGCCCAGCGTTTCAGTGTAGAAGGTCGGGACCAGTATGTATAAGGGCAAAGTCAGTGCTGCGAGAGGTATGGCGGGCAGGGCGTAGACTATCAATCGGGCAAGCGAAAGCTCTGATCCAGATTTGCTCACTTGGCCGGCTCCAATCGCAGCTTTGATAAGGTTGTTTATGGCTGTGTATACGCAACAAGCCTGCAACCAGATTTAGTTGTGTCCGGTTCGAGATGGATTGATCGTCGATTTTACAATGGCCGGTCTATGCCCTCTTGACGAAACTGACCTGGCGCACATCGATGAACTCCTCCTCAAACCCTGCTTCGCAATAATACAGGTAGAAGTCCCACATGCGCTTGAATCGCTCATCAAACCCCTTTGTTTTCAAGGTGTCCCAGCTGTCACCAAATCGCTCACGCCACTCGGCCAATGTGCGGGCGTAATCGCGTGCAAAAATCTGTTCGCCGGTTTTGGTCAACCCTTTCTCATCAGGGAGTGTTTCGAGCATCGACGGTGGAGGTAACATGCCGCCTGGGAACACGTAACGCTGGATGAAATCAGGATTGTCGCGGTAATAGGGATAGGTATCTTCGTTGATCGTAATCACCTGGATACCCGCTTTGCCACCCGGTTTGAGAACATCACTGACTTTCTCGAAGTAGGTGCCCCAATAGGCTTCCCCGACGGCCTCGAACATTTCAATTGAGATGACTTTGTCATATGTGCCTGTTTCGTCCCGATAATCCTGAAACTTGAACGTCGCACGGTCTGACAAATTGGCCAGACGGATGCGCTCGCGGGCAAAGTCGAGTTGCTCACGGGAAATGGTCAACCCGGTGATCCTGCAGCCGATCTCTTTTGCAGCAAATTCGGCAAAGCCGCCCCAGCCACAGCCAATTTCAAGCACATGATCGTCTTTGGTAATGCCGACCGCTTCGGCCAGCGCTCGATATTTGGCTATCTGGGCTGATTGAAGATCATTTGCTCCGGTTTGGTACAGCGCAGAGGAATAGGTCATGGATGGATCGAGCCATTGTGCGTAAAAGTCATTGCCCAGATCATAGTGGGCCGAAATGTTCTTCTTGGCTTTGGTTTTTGTATTGCGATTGAACCAGTGATGAACACGGCTGAAAATGCCCATAAACCAGCTTTTTTGGTATAGCTTGTTGCCCCAATCTTCGTTGACCAAAAACAATCGGAGAAAGGTGGTGATGTCCGGGCTGGTCCAGTCGCCGTCCATGTAGCTTTCGGCAACGCCAACTGTCGCACCCTTCAGTGCTCGCTTTGGCAGGTTCCAATTGTGCAGCACCAAAACCGCATCGGGGCCAGGTTCATGACCCTCAATCTTCACCGTTCTTCCATCAGGCATTTGTATTGTCAGGGAACCACAGGGCAGTTGTAGCGCGAGCCTGAGAGCAAGTCTCGCCTTCATTGGAAGGCCGCGCACATAGTTACGCAGATTTGCTGCAGTCAGCTTCTCTGCCGTCGAAATCAGGTCATTTGCACTGTTTACTGTGTAAGACATAGTTGCGTCTCATTTACTCCCAACTGTATTAAATCGCGAATTACTCTGCAGGTCCAGTGGCCGTATCCCGATAACTTACCGGTGCCGGTGGCTTGCCGCGTGAGCGGAACTTCGCGCCTTTAATCCAGAGTTTCAAGGCTTCCCAGTGGATTCCGGCCACAACCTTGAGGGTCATAAAGGGGAGTCCTACAACCTGGCCCAGCAGGTTTTTTGTATTGAAAGGTGTCGATATTCCATGAAATGTAGCGGATAAAATGGGATCTGGACCTTCAGTTTCGAAAATTCGAATTTTGACTTCTTCGCAGGGTGGGGTCACGCGAAAATGGTAGCGCATGTCCATATCCATGAAGGGTGAAACATAGAAGATCTTGTTGCGCTCCTGGCGCAAGCCGCTGCGTGTCAGTTGTCCGCTTTCAACTTTGCAAACATAGGTATGGCGTTCCTTGAAAGTGTTGCGAACTTCATAGATCACCGCAGTCAGCGCGCCATTTTGATCATAGCAGAAGTAGTTGGCGATGGGATTGAACACAAAACCAAAAATTCTCGGATAAGCCAGCAGCATTATTTTGTGCGGTGCCGGGCATCCGGCCCGAACCACAAGGTCGGTTACATAATCCCGCAGAGAACTTTCTTCGCCTTGCGGCAAATGATCTTTTTCGTGGAATGAAACCAGATTGTTCCGATTGATCGAAAAGAAACGTGAAAGAGCGCCGGATTCCCGCAGCTTGTCGAGATCGAACAGGCAGGTGAAAACCCTGTATTTGAACCGGTGTCCAAATGGTTTGAGCCGGGCGTGCATCACCTTGCCCGGATACAGCACTGCTGGCGCCTCGGGTGCTTCAAACAGTACGGTGGTGTTTGATACGCTGCTCACGAATTAAGCCTACTCTGCTGCTACGCTTAGGGGAAATTGAGCTTCCTCCGGCGCTTGATGTTTCCAGGGAATGTGCCCGCCGAGCAATTCAGCCACTTCAAGGCCGGAGCGCAATCCGTCTTCGTGGAAGCCAAAGCCGGTCCAGGCACCGGCAAAATACGCGCTGCGTTTGCCTTGGATTTGCTCGAGATGCTTCTGGGCGTTGAACGCAGCCAGGTCATATTGTGGATGCTCGAACGACCATTGTCCAAAAATCTTGTCGGCATCGGGTTCGCGTGTCGGGTTAAGCGTGACAAATAGTGGCGTCTTCTCATCGATATTCTGCAAACGGTTCATCCAGTATGTCAGGCAAATCTCGCTTTCGTCTGATTTCCCACCTGTTTCCCGCAAATAGTTCCAGGCCGCCCACGCCTTTTTGCGTTTCGGCATAAAGGACTGATCACGGTGCAAAACGACCCGGTTCGGCTTGTATTTGATGGCACTTAAAATCGCCATTTCTTCAGCGTGGCCGTCGCCTGCAGCCAGAATTTTCAGCGCTTGATCTGAATGGCAGGCAAATATGACTGCATCATATTGTTCTTGGTTGCCGTGCGCATCGGTCAACAACACAGAACCATCGGATTGACGCATAATCTTGCTAACTGGTGTTTCAAGCCGCACTTTATCGGCAAGTGGTGCCATCAGCTTCTTATGATAGTTGCGAGACCCGCCAGATACTGTCTCCCAAAGTGGGGGGCTGATTTCCAGAAGACGGTGGTTCTCAAAGAACTGGATAAAAGCAACAGCAGGAAAATCAAGCATCTTTACCCGCGGTGTGGACCAAATCGCAGCGGCCATTGGAATGAGATAGTCATCGCGAAAACGGTCTGAAAATTTGCGGGCTTTCAGATATTCCCCGATTGTCATTGTCTTGATGTAGCCGCTGTTGCGGTCGGCAAGACACTGCCGGTTAAAGCGGATGATTTCGCGCAGCATCCAGAGAAATGTCGGCGATGCCATGTTGCGTTTTTGCGCAAATACCGAGGAATAACTGACCGCAGACCATTCGCGTTTACCCTGGTCCAAAGACATGGCAAAGCTCATATTGGTGCGTTCTGATTGCACACCAAGATATTTGAACATGGCGCACAGATTGGGATAATTGCGCTCGTTGAATACAATGAAGCCGACATCAACCGGAATGTGTTGGCCATCATAATCAACATCGACTGTGCAGGTATGCCCACCGACGCGTTTGTCGGCTTCATACAGCGTTACATCCTGTGTGAAATTAAGCGACCAAGCCGCTGATGTTCCTGTTATTCCACTGCCAATGACAGCGATTTTTTTTCGTGGAACGCGTGCAATAATGTTCATGCGGCTTCTTCTCTCATGGTCTGGTAGGCGGCCAGCGCGCGGTTGCGGGCTGTTGTGTGCTCGACAATGGGCAAGGGATAGGTTTCACCCAAACGAACGCCTGCATCAGCGAGTACAGGTTCAGGAGCTTCCCATGGCTTGTGCAGGAATTTGAGCGGAAGATCAGCGAGTTCAGGACAAAATGCTTTGACATAAGCGCCGTCCTGATCGAATTTCTCTCCTTGAATGATCGGATTGAAAACCCGGAAATATGGCGCCGCGTCTGCGCCGGATCCAGCGATCCATTGCCAGCTCGCCGTGTTCGATGCCGGGTCGGCGTCAACCAGCGTGTCCCAGAACCATTTTTCGCCTTCACGCCAATCAATGAGCAAATGCTTGACCAGAAACGATCCGACAACCATGCGCACCCGGTTATGCATCCAGCCTGTTTGCCACAATTGGCGCATGCCGGCGTCGACGATGGGATATCCGGTTTTGCCTTTCTGCCAAGCGCGCAATTGGCCTGCATTTTCGCGCCAGGGAAAGCCGTCAAATGCCGGGTTGAAGTTCTCTGTTCGCAGATCCTTATAATTGACCAGCAGATGGTAGGAGAACTCGCGCCAGACAATTTCTTTGCGGAACTTTTCCTTGTCATTGGTGTGGGTTGGGTGGCTGGTGTTGGTTGCGGCCCAAATTTGATAGGGCGAGATTTCTCCAAATGTCAGGTGAGGGGACAGTTTTGACGTGCTTTGTTTGCCGGGAATGTCGCGTCCCTTGCCATAGTCGCCGATCGGACCATCCAGGAATTCATTCAAACGTTGATGGGCGCCAGCTTCGCCAGGTATCCATTCCTGTGCGATGCCCGTTGCCCAGTTCGGATTGGTTGGCAAAAGCTGCCAAGCGTTGATGTCATCGCTTTTAAGTTCACCGCCAAAGCCGTTGATGGATTTGGGTGCGGGCGCTGGATCGCGTGGTTCAGGTCCGCCTGAAAAAGCGCGCCAGAAGGGCGAATAAACCCGGTAGGGGCCACCGGAGCCGGTTTTCAGCAAGGTTGGCTCGTGCAGGAGCGCACCATCAAAGGTCTTCACGTCCAAACCCGTTTGCTTCAGTTCGCTTTTAAGCGTGCTGTCGCGCTCGATGTGGCGCGTGGCATACCGGCGGTTCCAGAACACGCCGCTGGCATTGGTCTGTGCAATGATCTGTCTGATAATTGTTTCGGGTTCGCCGCGCCGAAAGACCAATTCAGCGCCCATGCCGTTCAAAGTCTCGGAAAGCGCAACAAGCGAATGGTGCAGCCACCAGCGCTGTGCACCGCCATATCGGGTGGATACATCGGCAGCATCGTCGAAAACATACAGGCAGATGACTTCCCGCTCTGTTTGGCTGGCTGCCAATAGTGCTGCATTGTCTGCCACACGCAAATCGTTACGGAACCAGACAATTATTGGTCCTTCGGTATTCTCTTTTGGAATTTCAGCGGACATATATGGGCGGGCTCAATTTAACGAATTTTTACAATGCGCTAGACATTGTGTCCTGACTACGCGGACTCTTGCCTCTTAGATCAATAAGCGTGACAGAAAAAACCATCTCAAGCCCAAATTTATTGTGGGAACGCGCAGAGCGCAAAGAATTGCATGAAAAAACCGGCCAATGCAGATGCATTGACCGGTTTCAAATTTGGCTCCCCGAGTAAGATTCGAACTTACGACCGATCGATTAACAGTCGATTGCTCTACCGCTGAGCTATCGGGGATTATTTTCCACTGGGCGCTCATAACAAAAGGATTTCGCCTTTGCAAAGGGGCATTGACGAAATTTTGCGGAAATTTGTCATCGGTTTGGCATTTTGTTGGTGTGAAGCTACAAAATGCCTTATCAGCGATGTCTCATTGAGACCTGAAATCTTGCCATGACTGATCCTGAAAACGCCGAAGATGCAAAGACGAATGTAAGCGTCATGGGGCGCAGCTATGCGCTTCCAAAGAGCCGATTTGCGCGCTTGAGTATCGGTATCGCTTTGGTTTTTGGCGGAATTCTTGGATTTTTGCCGGTTTTGGGATTCTGGATGATTCCCCTGGGACTGCTCATTCTCAGTCAGGATATTCCGGTTGTGAGGCGGTTTCGACGGAAAATCTGGAGCAAGTTCAACCGTTGGATTAACAGATGGCGCAATCGGGCCAAATAAAGTGACACAATAATCAAAGTGGCGCTTGTCGACAGAAAAACGCTCTGTTAACAGGTGCTCGATACGCAGTGGAATTAAGGCCTCGTGGCGGAGTGGTTACGCAGCGGATTGCAAATCCGTGTACTCCGGTTCGATTCCGGACGAGGCCTCCATTATCATTTCTGATGAAGTGTGGCATTACTGATCAGACTGACAAGAGCCGCAGAGAGATTTGATGCTAGAGAATTTTGCCGAATTGCGCCGCGCAATGGTGGACAGCCAGGTCCGCACAACAGATGTGACCGAGCCACGTCTTATAGAAGCCATGTTTGATATTCCGCGAGAGGCATTCGTGCCCGCCCGACTGAAGCAATTGGCCTATATCGATGAAGATCTGCGCGTGACGGATCAGTCAGAAGTACAGCGCTTCCTGATGGAACCTTCTCCCTTTGCAAAGTTGGCGCAATTGGCAGAGATCGGGCCAGGCGATCTGGTGTTGGATGTTGGTTGTGCCACAGGCTACTCGTCGGCGGTGTTCTCCCGTTTGGCCGATGCGGTAATTGCGTTGGAATCTGATGAAGATCTGGCAGCGCGCGCAACAGAGACGTTGGGTGATCATGGTTTTGACAGCGTTGTGGTTGTCACTGGCGAACTGGAGCAGGGTTTTGCCAGCGAAGGCCCCTATGATGTGATTTTTGTGGGCGGAGCTGTTGATCAGGTGCCGCAAGCGCTGCTTGACCAATTAAAAGACGGCGGCAGACTGGCCGTGATTGAGGGACATGGCACAACAGCTTTCGCCAAGCTCTACATCAAGGATGATGAGGGCGTGGTTTCGAATCGTCGCGCATTCAATCTCGCAGCGAAACCGTTGCCTGGGTTTCAACAGGAACCGGCGTTTAGTTTTTAAAAGAAAAATTGCAAGTTCTCACGCAGCGTTCTTGCGAATTGTTCAAGAATTTTGTTGCGTTTTGACCACGGTCTGGCCTTATTCCAGCGGATTTCATTTTGAAGCTTGAAATATGGTCGAACCTACCGATAGTTGTGGCGACGAAGCTTCATAACGACACGAATAGTCAGGGTAGCGTATCTATGCGCAAATCGATTTATACCGCGATAACCGCAATTGCCTTGACGGTTTATGCGGGCACAGCACATGGCGCAGAAACAATCTATGGTGCGTTGGCCAAAGCTTATGAGAACAATTCGAGCCTGAATTCTGCGCGCGCGAGCGTCCGGGTTGCAAATGAGAGCGTGCCGCTCGCGAAATCCGGTTATCGGCCGCGTGTCACCGGAACTGCCGGCATCACCAACAACTATACAAGCAGCTCAACTGGCGCCAATACCAGCACGTTGAGCTTTGGCATAACAATCAACCAGTCAATTTTTGACGGTTTCCAAACGCGCAATAATGTCCAATCTGCAGAAGCGCAAATTCGGGCTGAGCGGGCAAACCTCACAAATACCGAGCTCAACACACTGTTTGATGCGGCTCAGGCATTTATGGACGTAGTGCAAAATCGGCGCATTGCCGGATTGCGATCCCAGAATATTGAATCGCTGCAAGAACAAGTGCGGTCAGAACGCGCGAGACTTGATGTCGGTGAGGGTACTCGTACTGACGTTGCTCAGGCAGAATCCAGCTTAGCAGGCGCACGGGCGCTTTTGGCGAGTGCTCAGGCAGATGTGAGCGCGGCCGAAGCAAACTACAGAGAAGTGGTGGGCACGCAGCCGGGTTCTTTGAAGCCTGCAAGAGCGCTTTCCAAAGTACTGCCAAACTCACTGGGCGCCGCCGAGCAAACGGCATTTTCCGGCCATCCCGCCATTCGTGTCAGGCAGGCCCTGGTTGATTCAGGCTTGTTTAGCGTCAAGGCCGCAGAAGGCGCTTTTCTGCCCCAAGTTGGTCTTCAATCCAGCATTCAGCACAACAGCACGCGCTCGGACTCCGGCCCCGCCAGTGGTGCAACGACGCAGGGTAGCGTTGGCATTCAGGTTACCATTCCGATTTACCAGGGTGGTCAAGCCAGCGCGACGGTACGCCAACGCAAAGAACAATTGGGACAAGCACGGATTGATGTGGATGTGGCGCGCGACACCGTTCGAGCTGCGGTGACTTCCGCTTACAGCGCACTGGATGCGGCGCGCGCTGCTCTTGCTGCCAACCAACAGGCTGTTCGGGCCTCGCAACTGGCACTCAATGGTGTGATTGAAGAACGCAATGTCGGTCAACGCACCACGTTGGATGTTTTGAATGCTCGCTCAGCGGTGTTGAACGATCAGATCGCGCTGGTTCAGGCTGAACGAAATGTCGTGGTTTCAAGCTATGCGCTCGCATCTGCGGTTGGTCGATTGACCGCCAAGCGCCTTGGCTTGAAGGTCGCCGTTCACGATCCCGAAGAGCACTACAATGCTGTAAAAGACAAGTGGTTTGGCCTCCGCACGCCGGATGGCCGGTAGGCCAAGCAAACAGTCGAGCGTACATACTCTCAAAAACTAAATCTGTGATTTTCAGTGGCTTGTCCCGCAGGGCGATTCTCATTTGCCGTTCTATAGGGTAGATTGGTCATGTGATTCGAAAATCACATTAGGAAGTGTGAAAACAAGCAGAGTAAATGACATGGCACAGACCAAGGCGGTTCAGGATCAGCCCTCCATGGAGGACATTCTAACCTCTATTCGTCGTATCATTGATGAAGGCGACGCCAAGTCGTCCAATACAAGCCCGCCCTCTGCAGATGAGGTGGCCAATGATGACTCGGCCGCTGCGGCTTTTACAGCCACGGTCTCTGAAGCCAAGCCGGATTCTGATGCCGCTGAACAAGTGGCGAAAGTTGCTATCAACGAAATTCCTGAGTTGGACAGCTTTTTGGAAGCGCTTGATGCCAAATATACTGCGCAGCAAGGCTCAACCAAGAAGGCTTCAGACAAATCTGATTCTGCTGACGCTTCATCCGGCGCAGCAAATCCACCCGAGATTGATGCGTCTATCGCCATCATTGATGAGGCCATGGGTGTTGCAGACGATGAAAGCAAGGACAGCGAAAAATATGACGCGCGTTTTTCCGATGATGATCGGGATGCTTTCAAAGCGGTGGGCAGCGCGCTGACCGCCAACACCGTTGAACCTGCCGCTTCCGCTTCCCAAGCACCTGCCAGCGCTCAAAGAGCGACCGCGCTGGTTTCCGAGCCAGCCCGTGCTCGCGTCGGCGGATCGCTGAACAACCTGTCTGAGACTCTGGCCAAGGAAGCGCAGCGCCAATTGCCAGAAATGACAGAGGCGATGCTTAGACCAATGCTATCGGACTGGCTCGACAACAATCTGCCCTCCATGGTGGAGCGGTTGGTGCGAGAAGAAATCGAGCGTATTGCCAGAGGCGACTGAACAACAGCCCGGTTGACAGTGATGGCTGCATCAGATTTATCCACTCGATAATTATATCAGTTAGATGACCGCAACGCGGTACGGATTTTCTATGCTTGAAAAAACATTTGATGCGGCCGCTGTTGAGCCGCAGATCGCAAAGAAATGGGATGACGCCAATGCCTTTGCTGCCGGAGCAGGGGCAAGGGAAGGAGCGGAGCCGTTCTGCATCGTCATTCCGCCACCAAATGTGACTGGCTCTTTGCACATGGGCCATGCGCTGAACAATACGCTTCAGGACATCCTGATCCGATACAAGCGCATGCTTGGCCAAAATGTTCTTTGGCAACCGGGCATGGATCACGCAGGTATTGCGACGCAAATGGTTGTTGAACGGCAACTGGCCGAGGACGGCACCAATCTGACTCGTCGTGAAATGGGACGGGAGAAGTTCATCGAGCGTGTTTGGGCTTGGAAGAATGAGTCCGGCGGCACGATCTTCAACCAGCTAAAACGCCTCGGCGCAAGCTGTGACTGGAGCCGTGAGCGCTTCACGATGGATGACGGCCTGTCCGAGGCCGTGCTCGAGGTCTTTGTAAAGCTGTATGACGAAGGGCTGATCTATCGCGGCAAACGGCTGGTGAATTGGGACCCGAAATTTGAGACCGCGATCTCGGACCTCGAGGTCGAGAACATCGAAGTCGATGGCCATATGTGGCACTTCAAATATCCGCTCGCCGATGGCGCCACCTATACCTATGTCGAGAAAGATGAAGACGGCAATATCACGCTGGAAGAAGAGCGTGACTACATTTCGATTGCCACAACGCGACCTGAAACCATGTTGGGCGACGGTGCGGTTGCAGTGCATCCATCAGATGAGCGCTACGCCCCAATCATTGGTAAATTGTGTGAAATTCCAGTTGGCCCAAAGCAGCATCGCCGCCTGATTCCGATCATCACGGACGAATATCCGGACAAAGATTTCGGATCCGGCGCCGTGAAAATTACCGGTGCGCATGATTTCAACGACTATCAGGTCGCAAAGCGCGGCAATATTCCGATGTACCGCTTGATGGATACGCTGGCTGCCATGCGAGACGATGGTGCGCCCTATGCTCAGGCAGCGAACATGGCCAAGGCCATTGTCGACTCCGGGCAGTTGCCGTCGGAAGCCGAAGTCGATGCCATCAACCTTGTCCCCGATGAGTACCGTGGACTTGATCGATTTGAAGCACGCAAACGTGTTGTTGCCGACATCAATGCTGAAGGTCTCGCCGTCCTGTCGACTGACGAAGCGGGCAACGCTGTCCCGTTTGTCGAATCCAAGAAGATCATGCAGCCATTTGGTGACCGCTCCAAGGTCGTGATCGAGCCGATGCTGACAGATCAATGGTTCGTCGACGCGGAAACCCTGGCAAAACCAGCTCTGGCTTCGGTCAGAGAGGGGCGAACCAATTTCGTCCCCAAAACATGGGAGAACACCTATTTTAACTGGATGGAGAACATCCAGCCCTGGTGCATTTCTCGCCAGCTTTGGTGGGGTCACCAGATTCCGGCATGGTTTGATGCGGATGGCAATATCTATGTGGCCAAAACTGAACAGGAAGCGCAATCGCAAGCAGGCGAAGGCGTCGCGCTGACGCGCGATCCCGATGTGCTTGATACATGGTTTTCTTCTGCGCTTTGGCCGTTCTCCACGCTGGGTTGGCCGGAAAAAACCAAGGAGCTTGAAACCTATTACCAGACGGATGTTCTGGTCACCGGTTTTGACATCATTTTCTTCTGGGTCGCCCGCATGATGATGATGGGCAATCATTTCATGAAAGATGACAATGGCCAGTCCATTGAGCCTTTTCATACGGTCTATGTTCATGCGCTGGTACGCGACAAGGACGGACAAAAAATGTCCAAATCAAAGGGCAATGTGATTGATCCACTTGATCTGATGGATGAGTTTGGTACCGATGCACTGCGGTTCACCTTGGCAATCATGGCGGCGCAAGGTCGCGATGTGCGCCTGGATACGGCCCGCATTGCCGGCTATCGGAATTTTGGCACCAAGCTCTGGAACGCCACCCGGTTTGCGCAGATGAACGAGGTTGCGCTTGATCCTGATTTTAACCCGGCTAACGCCAAGCTGCCAGTCAATCGCTGGATATTGACGCAGCTTTCCCGTGCCGCAGAGCAGGTATCGACGGGCATTGACACTTACCGGTTCAACGATGCGGCGTCGGCTGCCTATCAATTTGTTTGGCACAATTTTTGTGATTGGTATCTCGAGCTGCTCAAGCCGGTGTTTCAGGGCGATGACCTGGAGGCCAAGAAAGAGGCGCAGGCCTGCGCCGCTTACGTGCTGGATGAAATCTACAGGCTGCTACATCCCTTCATGCCCTTCATGACAGAAGAACTGTGGGGACTGACCTCAAAGAACAGGTCAACACTGTGTTGCCACGCGCCATGGCCTGAAACAGGTTTTGTCGACGAGCAAGCCGCCGATGAGATCAATTGGCTGATCGAACTTGTCTCGGGCATCCGATCGGTGCGGGCAGAAATGAACGTACCGCCATCCGCAAAAGCACCGTTGGTTTTGGTCGATGCTGATCAAAGCATTGAGGACAGGATTGCCCGGCATGGTGCATCTGTGGAATGGCTCGCACGCGTTGACGGATTGTCGACGGCCGATACCGCGCCAGATGGGTCCGCACAGATCGTCGTGGGCGACACAACGGCATGCCTGCCATTGGGGTCCCTGGTCGACAAGGAAGCGGAAAGCGCGCGCATAGAGAAAGCAATCGGCAAGGTTCGCGTGGATATGGCCAAGATAGAGGGCAAGCTGAACAATGAGAAATTTGTTGCCAATGCCAAGCCGGAGATTGTTCAGGCTGAACGCGACAAGCTTGCGGAGTTCCAACCGACGATCGAAAAACTTGAAGCTGCCTTGGCGCGAATTAAGGCGCTGTAGCTGCCACAACGTTCGGCTTAATCAACAACTGAATTTTCCTTGCTAAGCTGTGGACAAGTTTGGCATAAAAAATCAGCACCTTGTGTCAGATTTGCAACAGGCACGATTCATGAGGGAATTGGCTGGAATCTGCGTGATTTTTCGCAATTCTTGCATCGCCGAAGGGAATTGATGGGCAAATTTGACCGAATTTGCCTCAAATTATCATGCTCGATGAATTTACAAGGAATGGCTTACCTTGCGTCGCCCCGGTTAGAGTCAATAAAGGCAAATTTAGACTTGAACTGAGGGGGCTCCTTCGGTCAAAAAGGGGCAATTATATCCGGAGGGGCAGATGTCCAAATCAATAAAAACAATTCTTGCGGGCTTGGCCGGCGCAACCATCATGGCATCGACTGCGTATGCCGGTGGTTTTTCTCGCGGCACGGCTGATACGGATATTCTGTATGAAGACGGCGATTTTGTGATGAGAGCAGGCGTTACTTTCGTAATGCCGACCACGGAATACGCGACGATCAATGGTGCCCCAGCAACCGATAGCGGCTACATAGATTCCTATGCTATCCCCAATGCGGCGTTCAAACTCAAGCTGCATGACAATTTGTCTTGTGCAGGAACGGCTACTGAGTCCTTTGGCGCGGGCGCCTCATACGGACCTCAAGCAGTGCTCGCTGGACTGATGGTTGGCAACGGTGTGAAAAGTGAAGGGTTTACTTCTAACGAGCTTGGGCTGACGTGTGGAGCAAACGTTGCTGTTGGTCCAGGACGGCTTTGGGTGCTTGGTGGAGTCTTTTTGCAAGATTTTAAATATGCCCAAACCGTAACTCTTAACCCAGCGATTCCTGGTATTGGCGCATTGGGTGGAACAGATGCTACCTTGGCATTCGATGAGGAGTACAAGCTGGGATACCGTGTTGGTGTTGCATATGAGATTCCGGAAATCGCATTGCGAGCGCAACTGCTTTACCGTTCCGAAGTCAACCACACTCCAGGCATAACCGAAGGCTCATTTACGACTGCTGCATTTACGCTTCCCGCGTTTGGTGAAGGCACGTTGCCACAATCGCTTGAGTTAAAACTTCAATCAGGTGTTGCCCCAGGATGGCTGGTTTTTGGTTCTATCAAGTGGACTGACTGGAGCGTTCTTGACACGTTGGATTATACGATCGTTGGTCCTGCCCCGTTCGGCGCACCAACCGAACTTGAATATGCTTGGCGCGATGGCTGGACGGTCAGTGCTGGTGTCGGGCATCAAATCAATGACAATTTGGCAGCCCAAGCGGCCGTGACCTGGGACCGGGGTGTCTCAACAACAGAAGATAATCTAAATGATACTTGGGGATTAGCAGGCGGAATTGCGCTGTCCAACGATGCTGAGACCGCGACGCTGAGTCTTGGCGGTGGCGTCACTTATCTGACCGGCGGATCGGTCGCAATTCAGACTGCACCCGGGACCTTTGGTACGCTGGAACCTGGTGCTTCCTATGCGCAAACAACCGACGGCAGTTTTGCTTTTGCCATTGGTGCTGCACTAAAAGTGCAATTCTAATTGCCAATAATTCATAATGACTTCAAAACCCCGCTGTGCATCGCAAGCGGGGTTTTTTGTGCGCTCAATTCAAAAAACTGGATCCTTCATCACGCTTTGTGACGATTTAGCAACACTTTTCCATAAAGAATTCAGCTACAAGAATTGGGCGGGTTTGTGCCCACATCCCGCCATAAACCAAGCGCAGGCCAGTTCGGCACGGATACGGTGCTGCCGATAATATCAGGACCAATACTACATGGACGCCAGAGTTACCAATAAAGCCAATTTGCCCAGCCGCCACACAACAGTTGGCCCGGCCAAGGCACCGCATCGTTCCTACCTGTATGCAATGGGTTTGACGGCTGAAGAGATTAATCAGCCTCTGGTTGGCGTGGCATCGTGTTGGAACGAGGCTGCGCCCTGTAACATCTCACTGATGCGTCAGGCCCAGGTGGTCAAGAAGGGCGTTGCAGCGGCTCATGGCACGCCGCGTGAATTTTGCACCATAACTGTGACCGACGGCATTGCGATGGGGCACCAGGGCATGAAGTCGTCGCTGGTGTCGCGCGATGTAATCGCTGACTCTGTTGAGCTGACGATGCGCGGCCATTGCTATGATGCGATTGTCGGGCTCGCGGGTTGCGACAAGTCGTTGCCCGGCATGATGATGGCCATGGTGCGCCTGAACGTGCCTTCTGTTTTCATCTATGGCGGCTCGATCTTGCCCGGCACCTTCCGGGGTGAGCAAGTGACGGTTCAAAATGTGTTTGAAGCTGTTGGCATGCATTCGGTCGGCAAGATGTCGGATGAGGATCTAGCGGAGCTGGAACAGGTTGCCTGTCCATCGGCCGGCTCTTGCGGCGCCCAATTCACTGCAAACACGATGGCAACGGTGGCCGAGGCGATTGGCTTGGCACTGCCATATTCTTGCGGTGCGCCTGCGCCCTATGAAATCCGGGACAAATTTTCATACGCTTCCGGCGAAAAGGTTATGGAACTGATCAAGCGGAACATTCGCCCCCGCGATATCGTCACAAGAAAAGCGCTGGAGAATGCTGCAGCTGTTGTGGCTGCTTCAGGTGGATCGACCAATGCGGCTCTGCATTTGCCGGCCATCGCGCATGAATGTGGTATTGAGTTTGATCTGTTTGATGTTGCCGAGATCTTCAAGAAAACGCCCTACATCGCCGATCTCAAGCCAGGCGGAAAGTATGTTGCAAAAGACATGTTCGAGGCTGGTGGTATTCCGCTCCTGATGAAGACATTGTTTGATCAGGGTTATTTACATGGCGATTGCTTGACTGTGACTGGCCGCACTTTGGCCGAAAACATGTCCTATGTCAGCTGGAACGATAAACAGGATGTTGTCTATCCTGCCGACAAACCGATCACAGAAACCGGTGGCGTGGTTGGCCTTAAGGGGAATCTTGCGCCAGAGGGCGCGATTGTGAAAGTAGCGGGCATGACGAACCTGAAGTTTACTGGTCCTGCACGTTGTTTCGACTCCGAGGAAGAGTGCTTTGAAGCCGTAACCAACCAGACCTTTGAAGAAGGAGAAGTCCTGGTGATCCGCTACGAAGGCCCGAAGGGAGGCCCGGGTATGCGCGAAATGCTGTCAACGACGGCTGCTCTTTACGGTCAGGGCATGGGCGACAAGGTCGCACTGATCACTGACGGTCGATTCTCAGGTGCCACGCGAGGCTTTTGTATCGGGCATGTTGGCCCCGAAGCTGCGATTGGCGGTCCTATCGGCCTGCTCAAAGATGGCGACATGATCACAATTGATGCCGTCGCAGGCACCATGGATGTGGCGCTCACAGACGAAGAATTGGAAGAACGACGCAAGCAGTGGAAACCGCGTGAAACGGACGCAACATCAGGCGTTTTGTGGAAATACGCTCAAACGGTGGGCAATGCGCGCGATGGCGCCGTGACTCATCCGGGCGGAGCAAAGGAAAAGCAGTGCTACGCAGATATCTAAATATCTCTGGCGCCAATGTGCGAGCCAATCAGACCAATGTGGGAACACTCGCATTGGCCGTAGGCCTTTGGCTTGTGACTGGAAGTGCGCACGCTTTTGATACTCAGAATTCTGCCGGACCGGGACCTTCTGCAGAGCGCTTTAGCGCACCGATTGAAAATCCCAGCGTCGAACGTGATCGTCCTAAGGGCAAAATTCGCTCGTTCTTCAAGTTTGGCTTTTCCGCCTATAAGAGTGGAAAGAAGCAAGAAGCATTCGAGCTCTACACGAAATCCGCCGAAGAAGGTCATATTGGCGCTCGATGGGCGCTCGCCAACATGTATGCCTCGGGCGATGGTGTGCCAGAAGATGATTTTGAAGCTTTCAAACTGTTCCGGGGCATTGCCAATGAAGGGGCGGCGCAGGGCTCGCGTGAATCAAGCTATGTTTCCGGCGCACTCGTTGCCCTGGGCAATTATCTGCAGATCGGCATACCGAAGTCACCGGTGAAATCAAATCCGGTTCTGGCGCGCGACATCTATTGGCAAGCTGCCATCAATTATGGCGACCCCAATGCGCAATATATGCTGGGCAAAATGTTCCTGGAAGGCGAAGCGGGCAGAGTTGACCGTCAGCAAGCCGCGCGCTGGTTCAATTTATCGGCCAAGAAAGGCCATGCCGGAGCACGGGCGATGCTGGGTCAAATGATGTTTGATGCCGGCAAGACCGTCGAAGGTATCGGGATGATGACCGCGGCGTTGGAACTGGCTCATCCAAATGATCGCCAGTGGATTCGTGAACTGCAGGAGCAAGCATTTGCTCTGTCTGATGAAAACGAGCGCAGAACCGGCATTTCGCTCAGCGCACGTTATCTGCCTCAGTAGCTCTGAGCTTTCAATATCAAAAAGTTGAAGATCTAGTTGCAGGCAAAGCGCTTGGGCTACGAAGCATCGATAGGTGATGAGAAATCACTGGAATTCAGCTGGCCGTATGGGCAATCCTGCTGAATGGTTTTCCATGCGGTATTATTGAGAACGCGCCCGCATGTGGCCAACACATTGCCAGATGGCAATTGCATACAAATGGTTTGGCCTTCAGGAATATCCTGGCCCTTATAGCGACATGTACAATCAATCCCGGCAAAAGCTGTGCTTGAAACCATTAGAGCGGCGCAGGCCACAATCCCAAATAGTCTTGAATGTGAGATCATAATACTCTCCTAAATCAAGCTTCGGCCAGTTGGCCTTATTCAGCAATCACTCCGATTATTTACTCATCAATGCAGTCTGCAGAACCGCTCGCAGCTGTTCTGTACGCAGGTTCTCACAAATTTGCTTCTGGCGCAATTATTCGCGCTGGCTTGGATCAAACGGATTGATTGGCGGGGTTGGCGGCGATGGTGGAGTTGGCGGAACCGTCGGTCTGTTTGAATGCGTGGGCTTGTTGCGATCGTTTTGCTCGGCGGCCTTGATGGCGGCAATCGTGTTCATGAAGTGGGTGTTATCTGCCATGTCGGCAAGAATCATGTTGCCGTGGGCGGCTGCTGTGCTGATTGTGTCCAACCGGTTGGTATCCATCAACAGATGCAATGCTTCCTGCTCGGACAGACCTGAATCCGTTAACGTTTTCATGGCGCCTTCGATACCGGTGGCAATCGCTTCACGCATCGATGCAATGCCTTCACCTTGAAGCTTCTTGGATTCGCTTTCTGCCTGCGCAATGCCGACGAGTTCAATACGTTTTGCATCGGCGATGTTCTGGGCAGCTTCCTTCTCCCGCTCCGATGCGATAACGCGGTTGAACGCCTCTCTGACTTCCACACTGGGCTGGGGTTCATCGATCAGAACGTTTTCAATGGAGTATCCGTATTGCATGAATTGATCTTGTAACGCTGACTGCACCTGCGCCTCAATGGCATCGCGGTTCTGATAAAGATCAATCATTGTCATGCCGGATGCGGATTGGCGAACATTGTTCAGCACGTAACTTGTAATCTGGATTTCCGGATCTTCGAGTTCGTAATAAGCGCGGACCGCGCCCTCGCGATCGCTCGATGCACGGTACTGCGCTTTGACCGGCAGCAGCATAAAGGCGTTGTCCGATGTCTTAACCGAAACATCGGCAGAAATTTCCTGCAATTGAAGGTTTACTTGGGCGACGATCCGGTCGATTGGCCAAGGCAATTTGAATGTCAGGCCGGCCATCTTGGCGTTGGTCAGCGGACGGCCAAAGCGCTCGATAATACTTGCCCGTTTGCCGGGTGTGATCACGATGATGCTCCAGATGAGCAATATCGCAAATATCACCGCTGCGGGCGATAAGAATAGTGCTAGATCATTCATCGAAGGCTCCGTTCTTTGCTGCCGCTCAATACAGAGCTGGGTTTCAACGGATTGAATTACAACGATAAGCTGAATTGTTACTTAATTGATCGAGAATGGCTAAAACGCGAACTCACCGGCAACAGGCACGTGATCGGAGGGTTTTTCCCAAGCACGAACGAATTTTTCGACGTCAACACTCACCAATTTGTTGGCCGCTTCGGGCGAACACATAAGGTGATCAATGCGGATGCCGTTGTTTTTCTGCCAAGCACCAGCCTGATAATCCCAGAATGTATAGGTCTTGGGCGCATTCGAAGTCGCTCTCAGCGCATCGGTGAAACCCAGATTGCAAAGTCGTCGAAACGCTGAGCGGCTCTCCGGTCTGTAGAGTGCGTCACCTTCCCAAACCTTTGGGTCATGGCAGTCTTCCGGCATGGGGATGACATTGTAGTCACCGGCCAATATCAGAGGTTCTTCCAGCTCAAGCCGTTCTTTGGCCCAGTTTTCCAAGCGGTCCATCCAACCAAGCTTGTAGGGGAATTTGGGTGTATCGACGGGATTTCCATTGGGTAAATACAGCGAGACAACGCGCACCGCGCCGCTTTCCGTTGAAGTGACGCACTCGATGAACCTGGCTTGTTCGTCGCTGTCATCTCCGGGGAGCCCCCGATTTACCTCATCAAAGGGGAATCGGGACAAGATGGCGACACCGTTGAAACTCTTTTGACCATGGGTCACAAGGTTGTAGCCCAAGGCTTCGAATTCCTCACGGGGAAAATTTTCATCGATTGATTTGATTTCCTGAAAGCAGGCAATGTCCGGTTTGGACTGTTCCAACCAATCTTTTGCGGTTTGCAACCTTGCTTTTACGCCGTTGATGTTCCAGGTCGCGATTTTCAACGTCGGCTCCGTTTCAATAAATTTCCGTTTCCCGTAATGGTAGAGAGACCGCTCTTAGACGGAAAAACTGGTGCCGCAACCGCAAGATGCAACAGCATTTGGGTTCTTGATCTGGAAACTCTGGCCGATCAAATCATCAACAAAATCAATAATTGATCCGCCCATATAAACAAGAGAAAGTTCGTCAATTAAGATGGTTGTGCCATTTTGTTCATAAACCACATCATCTGGGTTCTTCTCATTTGTCAGGTCAAATTTGTAAGAAAAACCAGAGCAACCGCCACCTTCAACTGATACACGCAATGCGTTCATTTCCGGTTCGGTTTCCAGCACTTTTGCGACTCGTGCGAACGCCGCGTCAGTGATCGTCACTTGTTTTGACGGTTCATGTGCAGTCATTGTGAACTCCTAATATCTCCATAGGTATGGACGCAGGGGCGCGACGTCAATATGTGATGACACATCTTCATGAATGGCGCATGAAATTGGGGAATGGACGATGTCCGGGGTATTTGAGAATATCGGATTTGGCGCGCGCTCGCTTGCGCCGTATGCCACTGATGCGTCGCAAAGCAGGGGCAGGGCAGTGCAAGAGCCCGAAAGCCCTACCCGTACAGCCTTTCAGCGCGACCGCGACCGTATTGTGCACTCCACCGCCTTCCGGCGGTTGAAGCACAAAACGCAGGTGTTTTTCAGCCATGAGGACGACCATTACCGAACCAGGCTAACCCACACGATCGAAGTCGCTCAAATTGCCCGCGCATTGGCCCGTGCCTTGCGACTTGACGAGGATCTTGCCGAAGCGATCGCGTTGGTGCACGATTTTGGCCATACGCCGTTTGGCCATACCGGCGAGGATGTTCTAGCAAAGCTGATGCAGCCCTATGGTGGATTTGAGCACAATGCTCACGCTTTGCGCGTTGTGACGGCCCTGGAGCAACGCTATGCAGATTTTGACGGGTTGAATCTGACTTGGGAAACCCTTGAAGGATTGGTCAAGCACAACGGTCCGTTGGATGCCAGGCAAGGCCCGATTCCAAAGGCCATCGTTGCGTACAACTCAATTCAGGACCTGGCGCTTGAGAAGCACGCGAGCCTTGAAGCCCAAGTGGCTGCGATTGCTGATGACATTGCTTACAATACGCACGATATCGATGATGGGTTACGGGCAGGTTTGCTGACTTTCGAGATGCTCATGCAGGTGCAAATCATTGCCGATCCGCTGACTCTGGTGGATGGGAAGTATCCCGATCTCGACCCGACGCGTCGTGGCCATGAAACAACAAGGCGCGTCATGACCGCCATGGTCGAAAATGCTATACTAAATTCGTTGCGACAGTTGGACGAGCTACAGCCCAAAAGCGTAGAAGACATCTATTTGGCTGGTAAGACACTTGTTGCGTTTTCAAACGACATGTTGGCGAAGGAGAAAGAACTCAAAAGCTTTCTGTTCTCAAATATGTACCGGCATGAAAATGTGCTTCGGCTTCGCGCGGAAGCAGAGCAGGTCGTGCGCGATCTGTTCGAGTGTTTCATGAATGATCCAACGCAAATGAGCGGTGAGTGGTCTGAGAATGTTGACAGGCTGGACGATGATCAACGCGCGGAACGTGTTTCGGATTTTCTGGCCGGTATGACGGACAATTTTGCCCTGGCTCAACACCGCAGATTGTTTGACCGCACACCAGAATTGCGATAGCAGCGCGGCAATAGTATTTGCGCTGATCCCACAGCACACCACTCAGGATGATGGTTATGAATATTTTTTCCGCGTTTCGCGACCGGATCGTTGATGCTGTAGAATCTCTGGGCCTCGAGACGCGAGACGGTAACCCGCTGCAAACAGCCAAAGTCAACGTCGAACCGCCGCGTGATGCGTCACATGGTGATTTGGCAACCAATGCTGCGATGGTCATTGCCAAACAGGTAGGTGAGAACCCACGAAGTGTGGCTGAGAAAATTGTCGAGGCACTGGAAAGCAACCCCGACATCGTGGAAGCCAGTATTGCGGGTCCTGGATTTGTCAATCTTCGGATTTCAAACGCATTTTGGCTCAGTCAGCTCAAGCTGATGGCTGATCCACAATCCGGATACGGCCGCTCCAACATCGGCGGCCACAAGAAAGTCAATGTTGAGTATGTATCGGCCAATCCGACAGGTCCCATGCATGTCGGGCACTGCCGCGGCGCCGTGGTAGGTGATACGCTCGCCAATCTCCTGGCTTTCGCGGGATATGATGTCACCAAAGAGTATTACATCAACGATGCTGGTGTCCAAATTGACGTATTGGCCCGCTCGGTGTTCCTCCGCTACAAGGAAGCGCTTGGACATGCGATTGGAACGATGCCTGAGGGCCTCTATCCGGGTGAGTATCTCGTGCCTGTTGGTGAAGCATTGGCCGCGAAGCATGAAGATGCGCTTCTTTCTTTGCCTGAAACCGAGGCGTTGGCGATTATCAAGGACACCGCCATTGATGCCATGATGGCGCTTATCCGCGATGATCTTGCAGCTTTGAATGTTCATCATGATGTCTTTTTCTCCGAACGCACACTGCATGAGGGCAATGGCGGGAAAATTCAGTCTGCCCTCAATGATCTGACGTTGAAGGGCCATGTCTACAAGGGCAAGCTGCCGCCACCAAAAGGCCAGCTACCGGAAGACTGGGAAGATCGGGAGCAGACTTTGTTCAGATCGACTGATGTTGGCGATGACATAGATCGTCCCTTGGTGAAATCAGACGGCACTTACACCTATTTCGCGGCAGACACAGCCTATTTTGTCGACAAGTTCGAGCGCGGCTTTAAAGAGATGATCTTCGTGCTGGGTGCTGATCATGGCGGTTATGTCAAACGGATGGAGGCACTTGCCAAGGCGGTGTCAGCAGGATCCGTTCAGTTGACCGTTCTGTTGTGCCAGTTGGTGAAGCTGTTGCGCGATGGCGAGCCCGTCAAGATGTCCAAACGAGCTGGCCAATTCGTTACACTTAGGGATGTGGTGGACGAAGTCGGGCGTGATCCGGTGCGTTTCATGATGATTTACCGTAAAAGCTCGGAGCCGCTGGATTTTGATTTTGCCAAGGTCACTGAGCAGTCCAAGGACAATCCGGTGTTTTACGTCCAGTATGCTTCTGCGCGGTGTCACTCGGTTTTCAGACAGGCAGAAGAGCAATTACCCGGCGCGAAGGCTGATTTGGAGAAGCTCGACCTTCTGGTTGATGAAAGCGAGATTGCACTCATCCGCAAGCTTGCCGAATTTCCACGCATTGTAGAGACGGCCGCTTCGGCCCATGAGCCGCACAGACTTGCATTTTATCTCTATGAGCTCGCAAATAGCTTCCATGGTCACTGGAACAAAGGGACCGACAACGTGCAATTACGGTTTGTTAAGGTTAACAATCCACAATTGACGTCAGCCAGACTTGGCCTGGTGCAGGGTGTTTTGAATGTCTTGCGGTCGGGACTTGATATTTTGGGCGTTGCTGCACCAGCCGAAATGCGCTGATTGCAGTCACTTTTTGCCCATATTGCGCTGGTATTGCGTAATTTGGAGTGGAGTGCTCCAATGGGTAAGAGTGCAGGATTATTGCTATGACAGAAGCAGCAAAGCGTGACCTTTCTCCTGAAGAGGGCGTGAATGACGATATTGCAACCGATGATCCGTTATTCGAATTATCCCAAATTATGGGGATTGATGACAGTGTAGCGTCTGAACCCGGTGTTGAAATTGATCCACAAATTGATCTTGAGGACGCGCTGCTAGCCGAACTGGCCACTGAGCCGGAATTGGACATGGTGGAGGCAACAGATGACGATCCCGCGCCAACAGCTGAATCTCTTGAAGATGAACTTACTTCGATGTTGGGCGACACTGTCAGCGTGGCATCCGAAGTGCCAGCGCCAGCACTTGAAACCGAAGCCGAGATTGTTGGCAATGAAGATGTTGCCGATTTGGAGAGCCATGAGGACGACGAGCTAGAGTCTATCCAACTGAACGAAGCGGTTGCCGATGCGGATAGCGAGATGGACGCAGAGTTCGAACCTGTTTCAGCAGCAGAAGTGCTTGCGGACGCCGATTTAGATATTGCTGCAGGGTTCGATGCTCCAGATCTAACGGAAATGTCGACTGATCAAGCGCCTGAAGCCACGGAAATCGAAACAACATTTGATGATGGCATTGATGCGCTTGCTGAAGAACCCATTCAAATGGACACCTCTGAAGATGCTATCTCCGAAATTGCTGGTGATGAATTTGAGCCAGCAACTGCTCTGGACTCTTCCGAACAAGACGCATTACTCGCTGCGACTGAGGCAGAAATCGACTTAGAAAAAGACTTTGCTGCATTCTTTGAAGAAGAACTGCCAGACACACCGCTCAGTCTTTCGACCGAAGGATTTGAGGAGCCGGCGGCCGAGCAGGGCGAGGCACTTCAACCTGAGATGGTTGCTGATCCCGAGGCGGTGGCGCTTTCAGAATTGGAAGAACAAGATCCGATCGAAGCGCTCGCAGATTTGGCAGTTGACGATTTTAGTAGGGAAGCTCAAGAAGCAACCGCTCAAAGCGATGTTGAACCTTCTGCTGAGCAACAAATTGATCCAGAGCAGCCAGATGAGATTGAGCAGGAACCATTAGCGGAATCTGCTCAAGAATATGCAGAAGACATTCCAGAAGCAATTGAGACTGCAGGTATAGAGACCCGCGGCGAAGAAGATATCTCTCGCCCTGAAGTTTCCGACCAGAATGCCGGGATTGACGAAATAGTGGGCGAAGATTCGCCGCCGATCAGCGAAACTGTTGCGTCCGAGCCCGTTCTGCCTGCAGCACCGGTGCTGGAAACCACTGACATGTCAGCTTACGAGGCTGCCAATGCGATTGAAGTGGATGTTCCAGAGCTACCCGATCTGGAAAACGAATTTGTCGCTGCTTTTGACCACGATTCAGCACCCGCTGATGACGCTGTCGATCAGGAAACAGACGATGAAACCAACGGCGTTGCTGCCGCGATTGGCGCCACTGTTGCTGCCGCAGGCGCGACTGTTCTGTCACGCCGGGCAGGCGAAACTGCCATGGATGCAGACGACGAAGCATTTGATGAAACGCGGTTCGAAGCAGAGCTCGCGCGCGACATGGAGTTTGTCAGCCACGATCTGAGTATTGCTGATGATGACAACCCGGAAACCGAGAACGAGCTTGATGATCAGGAATTTGCCGCAGCGGCTGCAGCCCAGAAGCCAGCAAAGCGCGGTTTGATGATCGCAGCAGTGCTTGGTTGCTTAGCAATTGCAGGCGCGGCTGGATTGTTCGTTTATTCTGGTGGGACTGACGGCAACAGTGATGCGCCGGTCCTGGTCGAGGCAAGCGAAGAGCCTGTGAAAATTGCGCCTGAAAACCCGGGCGGCGTTGAAGTACCCAATCAGGACCGCGCTGTGTTTGCTGAGAATGTGGTTGTTCCCGAACAAGAAGCACTGGTTCCCACCGCCGAAGAGCCAATTGATATTGCTGCTGTTCCTGAAACAGCACTGCCAAGCAGCCTGAATGGTAGTCCTGAAGCACAGAAGGGTGATGATCGACTGATCCCCGAAGCATCCGAAACGACTTCAGCGACTGATGAAATTGGTGCTTTGCTCGCACCACGCAAGGTGCGCACGCTGGTTGTCAAACCAGACGGTACATTGGTTGAACGTGAAGTTGTTCCCTCACCAGAGCCTGTTGCGCCTGCAGCTGTTGCTGCGCCTGAGCCCGTTGTGACGGAAACAATAGAGACCACACCCGCACCGTCAGAGCCTGCCGTGGCCGAGACCACAACGGAGCCGACAGCGCCAGTGATTGCTGAACCAACAACAGAAACACAAGTTGTTGCCACGGAGACGTCTTCAGTCGCGACGCCTGAGGTAGAGCCAACGACAACAGCTTCTGCTGTAGATGCAACGGCGCCAGCGCCCGAGTCACAGACCGTCAATGAGGCTGTTGCAGAGATTGCCGCTGTACCGGTGGCTACACCAGAAGCCGAGTCTACAGAGGTTGCTGCTGTGGCAGAACCAGAGATTGCGGTTGCGCCAAGCACAAGCATTGCGACACCAGGCTCGATTGCTGACCGCCCTAAGGATCAGCCGCTGAACATTGTCAACCAGCCTGCAGCTGCACCGGCCACACAGACAGCAGCAGCGCCAGCTGCTACTGCACAAGCGGCAGTCTCGTCGCCATTCTCGGTTCAGTTGGCGTCTCTTCCATCGCAAGAGCTTGCGCAAAATGCGGCCAGCAATCTGTCTCGGCAATACAGCAATGTTATCGGAAACCGCGGGCTGACCATTCGTGAAGCCCAGATTGAAGGGCGCGGCACGTTCTATCGCGTTCGCGTGGGTGCGAGTGATCGCGCTGATGCCAATCGGATCTGCTCCAGCATCAAGTCAGCTGGTGGCGATTGTTTCGTCACGCGCTGATCAATCCATCCAGGCGGCAATGCGAGTTGTCGCCTGTTTGCATTTTCCCCCAATTCAATAGGATACCAGCATGACCGAATCAAAGGCCATGATTGTCGGATGCGCTTCAACGAAGCTGACACCGGAAGAAGTTCTGCTTTATGCGGAGCACAAACCTTGGGGTTTGATACTTTTTGCCCGTAATATCGGCACAGCAGACGAGATAAAATCGTTGACCGCGCATTTTTGCGATATTGTCGGCCGAGACGATGCGCCGGTTTTCATCGATCAAGAAGGCGGACGGGTTCAACGGATCAAGGCACCGATTGCGCAAAATTATCCGTCCGGGGCCACACTTGGCGCGATTTACGCAAACGATCCGGAGCAAGGCAAACGTGTGGCGCGCATGATGTCGAAATTGCACGCCGCTGATTTGCTGCCGCTTGGTATCAATGCCGACTGTCTGCCCGTCCTGGATGTTCCGATCAAAGGTGCGCACGATGTTATCGGTGATCGGGCTTATGGTTATACTGCGCAGGCCGTTGCAGATATGGGAAGAGCAGCTGCCGAGGGTCTTCTTGAGGGCGGTGTGCTGCCAGTCATCAAGCATATTCCCGGTCACGGTCGTGCTTTGGTGGACAGCCACAAGAGCCTGCCGCGCGTTGAGACTGATTACGAATCGCTGAGCAAGCAGGATTTTGAGCCCTTCAAGCAGCTATCCGAAATGCCAATGGCAATGACGGCGCACGTGATTTATGGGGCATTGGATGATTCTGCGCCTGCAACGACGTCAAAAACTGTCATTGATCGCGTTATTCGCGGTGAAATTGGATTTGATGGCCTTCTGATGACCGATGATCTGTCAATGCAAGCACTTTCTGGGGATTTCCGGGACAGAGCGAAGGCTTCCTTTGCAGCGGGGTGTGATGTTGTTCTACATTGCAACGGTTTAATGGACGAAATGTTGCCTGTTTGTGAGGCTACACCGATCTTGGTAGGAAGAGCGCTGGAACGGGCGAATGCCGCCACAGCGCTGTTGAACAAGCCAAAAGACGCCGCCAATCAAGTGGCAGCGCTTCGAAACGAATTTAATGCGCTGGTGAGCGCGGTCGCTTAAAGGACCATTCCCGCCAGCCAACCAAAAGCCGATAGGCTTGGAGCTGGGATATACGGGCATATGGCCAAGAATGCGTCCAAAACTGCGGATCAAAATGCCCCGAGCGTGGTGCCGATGGATCCCGTTTGGCAAGATAATGGTCCCGAACGGCTGACAAATGAAGAAGCTTTGGTGATCGATGTTGATGGATTTGAAGGTCCTATGGACCTGTTGCTCCAGCTTGCAAGGCACCAAAAAGTTGATCTGACCCAGATTTCGGTTCTGGAGCTGGTTCGCCAATATTTGGCATTCATTGAAAAAGCGCGCCAGATCCGGATCGAGCTTGCTGCAGACTATTTGGTCATGGCTGCCTGGCTTGCGTATTTGAAATCCAAACTGCTTATTCCAAAACCGAAGGATGAAGACGAGCCAACCGGTGAGGAAATGGCAGCAATTTTGCGCCACCGTCTGCTGCGACTGGAAGCGATGCGGGAAGCGGTATCCAAATTGGTCAACCGCAACAGGTTGGGGCGTGATGTATTCGCTCGTGGCATTCCGGAAACGGTTGTACTGGAAAAGCGGTCGGAATTTTCGGCCTCGCTGTATGATCTTTTGGCGGCCTATGCAGGCGGCAGGCAACGTTCTGCGACGAGCGACCATTATGCAATTGAAAAGCGGCCTGTCTGGTCGTTGGGTGAAGCGCGCGAGATATTACAGCGCTTAATGGGAGAAATGAGTGACTGGACGGCGCTCGACAGTTTTTTCCTGGCCTACATTCCGACCGCAAAGGAGCGCCGAACCGCGATTGCCAGCGGATTTGCAGCTTCACTTGAACTTGTGCGTGAGGGTGCGTTGGACATGCGTCAGGACAAACCTTTTGCACCAATTTACCTAAGAAACTCAGCTTCCGGTTCAACGGAAGCGACTGCGGGGAACGATGATGAATGAAATCAACGACAGTGGCGAGCCACAAGGCATCGAAGATATGCATGATGCGTTGGAAGATGCGTTTTCTGACGATATTGCTGATGGCCCCGTGGTGTTGGACAATCCAGCTGAGCGTTTGGTCACAATGGAAGCCAAACGCATGGCGGAAGCGCTGGTTTTTGCATCCGCTGAACCGGTGACAGAAAAAGCGCTGGCGGATCGCTTGCCCGACGGGATTGATGTTCGAAGCCTGATGGAAGAATTGGCGGAAAGTTACGAGAATCGCGGGGTGAATCTCTTGCGCGTTGAGAATGCATGGGCATTCAGAACAGCGGGCGACCTGTCGTTCCTGATGCAGCGAGAGCAGGTTCAGCAGCGAAAACTCTCCCGTGCCGCATTGGAAGTGCTTGCAATCATTGCGTATCACCAACCGGTGACGCGCGCTGAAATGGAAGAGATCAGAGGGGTTGATACCTCCAAGGGCACGCTGGATGTATTGCTGGAGACGGGCTGGATCAAATTGCGGGGCCGACGCAAAACACCGGGTCGCCCTGTAACATACGGCACGACGCTCGAGTTCATCGATCATTTTGGTTTGACGGAAATTCGCGATCTTCCCGGAATGGATGAGCTTAAAGCAGCCGGCCTATTGTCGTCTCGTATGCCCAGCGGTTTTTCCGTACCCATGCCCAATATCGACTCGGACGCCTTGACTGATGATGAGGAGGAATTCGGCGACATTGACCTCGAAGAATTGGGACTGTTAACGCCTATTGCCAGCGATGATGACTGATCCTGCATTGACACAGATGGTGTGTTTCGAGCAATAAGCTGACTTTTCCTGTCAACTTCTGGCGTCAAGAACCAAATGGCCAAGCCGAACATTCAGAATGCACCGCGCACCGGCGTTTCGTTTGCAGCCGAACTGGCATTTGAAGATATTCATTTGCATTATGGTGACGTGCACACCCTGAAAGGCATTTCACTGACCGCAGCGCCAGGTGAGGTGCTTTGTTTGTTGGGGCCATCGGGATCTGGCAAGACGTCGCTTCTGCGCGTTGCCGCTGGCTTGGAGCCACAAACGCGGGGTTCAGTTTTGATGAACGGCAAGGAAATTGCAGGCTCAGCGCAGTTTTTGCCACCTGAAAAGCGCTCCGTCGGTCTGATGTTTCAAGATTTTGCGCTTTTTCCTCACATGACAGTTCTGAACAATGTGCGTTTTGGATTGACATCCCTGAGCAACGCGATGTCAAAGCAGGAAGCGCTGGCAGCGATCCGCCGGGTCGGTCTCGAACACCACATGCATCATTACCCTGATGTGTTGTCGGGTGGTGAGCAACAACGTGTTGCGCTGGCACGGGCATTGGCGCCACGGCCTTCGGTTATGTTGATGGACGAACCGTTTTCTGGCCTTGATACGCGCCTTAAAGACACTATACGTGCTCAAACCCTGTCGATTTTGCGCGAAACGCGCGCCACCACAATTGTGGTTACACATGACGCAGAGGAAGCTATGCGACTTGGCGATCGCATTGCGTTGCTCAATAAAGGCCAGATCGTTCAGATTGGGACGGCACAGGAGATTTACCACGCGCCGCGCAATCTGTTTGTTGCTCGTTTTTTTGCTGAAATGAACATTTTTGATGCTGTGGTAAACGACGGGAAAGTGTCCATTCCGCTGGGCGAATTTCCTGCCTCAAACTGGCGAAATGGCTCTGCAGTAAAAGTGGCGGCTCGTACCACAGGCATTAGCGTGAGCGCTGCGCAGGCAGGCCAAAGTGGCTTGTTGGGCCGCATCACGGCCAGACGGTTCCTGGGCGATTCCGAACAACTGAGCCTGGCTGTTGATGGTGCAGAATTTGCGGTGAATGCACGTGTTCGTGCCGACGAGTTGCCGCATGATGCTAAAGACGTGGTTATAAAAGTCCGCGATAGCGACATAATGCTGTTTGAAACTGAGTGATAACAAGCTTATGTAGATTACAAGATACGGCGCAAATGTATGCCGTTGTGCATTTTGGTTCGAGGAGACCGGGATTAATGGGTATTACAGGCTGGTGGCAGTGGGTCATCGTTTTGGTTATTGTGTTGCTGCTGTTTGGCCGCGGCAAAATTCCTGAATTGATGGGCGATGTTGCCAAGGGAATAAAGAACTTCAAAAAAGGCATGGCTGA